>UEYW01000001.1_pt1 | contig 26670 bp, 26 predicted proteins | sample 1903741 | NCBI WGS metagenome assembly UEYW01 (sample SAMEA4776353, study PRJEB27445) | saltern metagenome | biome: Hypersaline environment; feature: solar saltern; material: Pellet | place: Spain | collected 2012-08 | depth 0 m
TCACGCCGGCGCCGGCCTCGCTGCGATTCCTCTCGGAGTGATACTTATCAAAACGAGGGGGGGGGTTTCCGAAGGGCGGCGCCGGCGGGTGGCTCGGTCAGGACAGCCTTTATGCCAGCACCAGCAGCGCCACGGCCACCACCGCAGCCACGGCCAGCCCGAGGATGGCGACGGTGAGCTCGACGAAACTGCCATGATGCTCGCTGGGCACGGACGACGATGGGTTGCAGCCCGGCTCAATGTCGGACCAATCAGAGTTTTTTTGCCCCTGAGGCTATGTCCCTATCCGTCGCAAGCGCGGTCCACAGGGAGCGAGGCCGGCGTAAATTCTTTGAAAACCAGTGGGGTTGATGGCCTTCGACATATGCCGCCCGAGCGGTGTTGCTTTTCCTGTGGGTGAATCAATTGTCGGGTTCTGCGAGAGCCATCCCGAGCGGCTCTGCGACAGCACGATAGGCGATCTGACATACTAAAATTGTTTATATGACGCCGTGTGGGCGTGAGCAGGTGATCGAATCATAGCGGTGCGGAACTGTCCGCAGAGCCACGTTTAGGCCGAGTGAGTCGTGCTCATATCGCGGCGGCTATAGATATGACAGTTACCAGCATGCTTGAGTGATAGCACGCTTATGCCGCCTAATGAGGCCTAGAACCTCTCTCTACCGGATACGGGTTCCGAGTGCCGGAAAACGCCGAAAAGATAATTTGCCTGACAATACCATAGCAAAGAAATATATCTGACATGTTATGGTCGGCGTCCATGCCACGACAGAGATATACAGTAGCGCTCATCACGAGTATTCATGACGGATGTCAAACAGCAGCACCCGGAGGCAACCGTCGAGGTGGAGAACATCGGTGGAATCGACCGGTCGTCGGTTACGTTCTCGCCTGGAGTGACGCTCTTAGTCGGTCGGAACGCGACCAACCGCACGTCGTTTCTGCAGGCGGTGATGGCGGCTATAGGCTGCGACCCCGTCAGCATGAAATCAGACGCCGAGACCGCAAGTGTCGATCTCAGGCTGGGAGACAGAACCTACAGTCGCCAACTCACCCGCGGAGAGGGTGGACTCTCGACGAATGGCGAGCCCTATCTCGCCTCGGCGGAGCTGGCCGAGCTGTTCGCCTGCCTGTTGGAGACCAACGAGGCCCGCAAGGCTATCGCAACAGGCGGCAAGCTCCGCGAGCTAATCATGCGACCGATCGACACCGAGGCGATCGAGGCCAGGATCGAGGATCTCCTCGCCGAGCGCCAGCGTGTCAGCGAGAGGATCGCCTCGATCGAGGCCGAGCGTGAAGAGCTACCAGCGCTTGAAGAGCGGGAGCGCGAGCTCGCGGGAGAGATCGATGAGACACGCGAGCTACTATCCGACCGCGAGGCCGAGCTGGCGGCGCTCGAGGTCGACCTCGAGGAAAGCCGAGAGGAGCGCTCGGAACTCCAGGCGGCCCTCGCTGCGCTCGGTGAGCACCGCGCCGAGCTCGAGACGCTGCGATACGATACCGAGACCGAACGCGAGCGCCTCGAAGCACTGCGTGCCGAGCGGGCGGCCTGTCGTGAGGAGCGCGAAGACCTCACGACGGTCGCCCATGAAGGCCCGGCGGGACTCGAGGCCGAGATCGAGCGGCTCCAGCACGAGAAGGGTCAGATCGAGGCCGCTGTCTCTGAGCTACAGCATGTCATCGGCTTCAACGAAGAGATGCTCACAGATCCTCGCTCGCCGGCGCTGGCGGATCTTGGCGACGATGATCGGCCGGTCACCGACGGGCTGGCCGCGGGCGAGCGGATCAGCTGCTGGACCTGTGGGGGCGAGGTCGAGACGGAGCAGGTCGAGCGAACGCTGGAGCGACTGCGCGAGCTGAGCCAGCAGCATCTCGCCCGGCTGACCGAGCTCGAGGAGAGTCTCGGGGAGGCCCGCGAACGTGCGGCGGCCCGTCGCAAGGCCAACGAGCGACAGACCGAGCTCGACGAGCGGCTCGCCCAGATCGACCGTGAGATCGAGGATGCCGAGGCGAGCATAGACACGCTTGCTGCGCGCCGCGAGGAGGTCAGCGAGGCCATCGCCGCCACGGAGACCGAAATCGAGGCGCTCGAGACCGACAGCCACGAGCGCGTGCTCGAGCTCCACAGTGAGAGCAACGAGCTGGAGTACGAGCTTGGCCGCTTGGAGAACGAGCGGGCGGGCGTCACGGACCGGCGGGCCACCCTGGAAGACCGGCTCGCGACGCTGCCCGAGGAGCGTGCTGAGCGCGACCGGCTCGTGGAAGCCATCGAGAACCAGCGAACCCGTATCGCGGATATCGAGCGCGAGGCGACCACGGGGTTCAACGAGGAGATCGCGACCGTGCTTGAGCTGTTGGAGTACGATAACATCGACCGGGTCTGGCTCGAGGCTGTCGACGGCGGGGGCCAGGCAGGCGTGACAGCGGACACTGAGCGTGCGTTCGACCTGCACGTCATCCGGCGGTCGGCGGGTGGCGTGAGCTATGAGGACCGCATCGAACATCTCTCGGAGTCCGAACGTGAGGTGGTGGGGCTGATCTTCGCGCTGGCCGGCTATCTTGCCTACGACGTCGACGAGCAGCTCCCGTTCATTCTGTTGGACTCACTCGAGGCCATCGATGCCGATCGCATCGCCACGTTGGTGACCTATCTCGCCGAGCGCACCGGCTACCTGTTGGTGGCGTTGCTGCCCGAGGATGCCGCGGCGTTGCCCCAGACGTACCAGCGAATCGAGGACATCTGAGCCGTGCCAGTCAGATGAGTGAGGAGACAGACGGTGGCGATCGGCGGACCTACAAGCTCCAGCGCCTGATCGGGCGCTATGGCCTCGAGGGGCTGGGCGCCGAGCTCGAGGCACGTTGGCTGGGGGACGCCGGTCACGAGCGCCAGGGGCTGCGCGAGCTCGCCGGGCTCGTCAACCGTCGGCTCCTCCGGGCTGCATTCGAACGCGCCGGCAGCCCCCCCAGTGACGAACGCGTCGCAGAGCGCTATCGGCAGCTGACCGATGAGGCGACAACTAGCGGCCAACGCACCAGGGCCCGCCGCGAGCTGACCCGGGCCGGCCTCGACGTCGATCGGCTCGAGACGGACTTCTGTAGCCGGAACGCGCTCCACAGTTACCTCCGGGAATGCCGGGGGGTGACCAAGCAGGCTTCTGGTAGCGACCCCGAGGCCAGTAGGGCGACGCTCGCCAGGCTCGCCAGCCGATTGCAGGCGGTCGCCGACTCACGGCTCGAACGCCTCGACCAGGCCGATGCTATCGACGTCGGGCCCGTCAGCACCATCGTCGAGGTGCGTGTCGTCTGTCCGGACTGCGGCACAAGCCAGCCGATCGATTCACTGTTGACGGACGGCGGCTGTGGCTGCAGCTGAGTTGCCGTGACAAATGTACGATCGTCACGTGTGCGGGGCCGTTCCGGGCTGTTCGGTCCACACGTTGCGTTCGGCTGAGCCGAACGTCATCGATACGCGATGTTCAGTTCCAGTTCGTTGGCCGTCCCCAGCAACAGCGCGGGCAGCTCCTCAGTCAGGTAGGGACCCATCAGCCGGTGGCTCGGGCCCGAGATCGATAGCGCGCCGATAGGCCGGTTGTCTGCATCGCAGACGGTCACACCGACGGCGTGGAGTCCAGCGATGTTCTCGCCACGATTGAACGCGCAGCCCCGCTCACGAACGGCCTGGAGCTCCTCGTCGAGTGCCGACCGGTCGGTGATTGTTGACTCAGTCACCGCGGCCAATCCCTCTTGCTCGACGATGGCGTCGACCTTGCTTTCGGGGAGCGCAGCCAAGATCGCCTTGCCGGCGGCCGTAGCATGCATGGCCATGCGCTTGCCCGCGCCCGAGTCGGTCTCGACGGCTTGGTCGCCAGAGGCACGATAGAGGAAGACACCCTGACCCCGTTCGGCTATGACGAACTGCGAGCGTTCGTCCGTCTGCTCTGCCAGCGCGGTTACCTTGCTCGCGACCATTTCGTAGGCCGGCCGACGGGTCCGGGAGTACTCTCCCAGACGCAGAAAGCGGGTGCCGATCTCGTAACTATCTCCCTCGCGGACGAGATACCCTAGCTCCGACAATGTCGACAGATAGCCGTGTACGGTGCTTTTGGGTAGCTCCAGGGCCGTGGCCAACTCTGAGACGCCCGCCCCCTCGAGCTCGGTGATGGCCTCGAGCAGTCGCATCGTCCGTGTGACCGACACCAACCGACCGTCCATATCCTCTGTCAATATACTGGATAGCTGACCCGGGGGGTGTTAATTCATGTGGCGGTGCCAGCGAACAGTATAAATGGGCAGTTCCGTGTCCGCCCGGTCCATCTGGATGGCAGCAGTCGGCCTGGTGCCGCGAATGGCGGGGCCTTTGCATGGTTGAGGTCAGCCAAGTGTATCTCGGGTGGCGTCATCTCGGCGAACAGCTGTTCGGCTGGGCCGAACGTAGTGCCGCTGCTAACGCTGTCGATCGAGCCGGAGTGCCCTACACACAGCTTTATATCCTCGGTGGCGCCAGGTGAGACGAACATATGTCAGAGGATACCGTCCCGGCGGAGAGACGCCTCGTCGCCGGCTGGCAGGGGCGCTACTACGAGGATTTCACCGTGGGAGATATTTACAAACACCCCTATGGCCGCACCCTGACCGAGACCGACGACGTCTGGCTGAGCAACGTGACGATGAACCTCAATCCAATGCACTTCAACGAGGCCTATGCCGCCGAGACCGAGTTCGGCGAGCGCCTCATCAATGGGATGGTCGTCATTGCGACGGCTGTGGGAATGAGCGTAATCGACATTTCGCAGAATGCGACGGCGAATCTGGGCTACGACAAGATCCGCCACCACGCTCCCATGTTCCACGGCGACACGCTGTTCGCCGAGAGCGAGGTGCTTTCGAAACGAGAATCCGAATCGCGAGAGCACGTAGGACTCGTGACGACGGCGCTACGGGGCTACAATCAGGACGGGACGCAGGTGCTCTCGCTCGAGCGCACGCCGATGGTGCTCAAACGAGCCCACGCGGACCCCAGCGCCGCCCAACCACCCGGGTGGCCAAGCCCGCTGGGCACGAGTGCTGCGGACCTGGAATGACCGAGCGGCCCCCGTCGAGCCGGCGAACCGGCGCGCTTCCCGAGATGGACGCAGCGAGCGCCGCCCGTTCTATCGACCCCGGTGACACGGTCGCCGTCAGCGGCTTCGGCTCTGTGGGCTACCCCAAGGCCGTCCCGAGCGCACTCGCTGCGCACTGGGACGGCGAGCCCGGGCTGACGCTGATCAGCGGCGGCAGCCTCGGCCCCGAGATCGACACCGAGATGGTCGAGAGCGGCGCGCTCGCCTATCGGGCGCCGTACCAGTCCCGGCCGGCCAGCCGGAAGGCGATCAACGAGGGTGAGCTGAGATTCGAAGATCGGCACGTCTCGGCCATCGGCGAGGAGGTGCTCCGACGCCGGTACGGCAATGTCGACATCGCCATTGTCGAGGCGGTCGCGGTCGGCCCAGACTGGCTGGTCCCCAGCACCGCGCTGGGGCCGACCCCAAGCTACGTCGCGGCGGCTGACAGGCTGATCGTCGAGCTGAACAGGGCCCAGCCGTTGGCGCTTGGCCAGCTTCACGACGTCTATCGCCGGCCGCTGCCGCCCGAGCGGAAACCGCTCCCGCTGGTCGAGCCCGGCGATCGAATCGGCGGGCCACGGATCACGTTCGATTCTGACCAGCTGCTGGCCGTCGTCGATACGGCGACGCCAGACACCCCCTACAGCTTCCGTGAGCCGACGGCCGCCGACGAGGCGATCGCGGCGCACATGGCCGACCTGCTCTCGACCGAGCTGGGGGTCGACCCCGCCTTCGACGACCGAGTCGCCTTGCAGTTCGGCGTGGGTTCGCTGGGGAATGCCCTGATGGGCGCGCTTGAGAGAGTCCCGTTTGGTTCTCGCGAAGTTGTCTACTACGGCGAGGTGATCCAGGACGGGTTGCTCGACCTACTGGACAGTGGCCGGCTCGACAGCGCGAGTGCGGCCTCGCTGGCGCTGTCGGCCGACGGACAAACACGCCTGTTCGACGATATCGAGCGCTACGCCGCGTCGATTGTACTTCGGCCGTCGTCGATTTCGAACAGTCCGGCGCTAATCCGCCAGCTGGGCGTCATCGCGGTCAACTCCGCACTTGAGGTGGATCTCTATGGCCATGTCAACTCCACGCATCTAGCGGGCTCGCGCATCGTCAACGGCGTCGGCGGTAGCGGTGATTTCTTGCGAAACGCCCCGCTCTCGATCGTCACGTTGGGTGCGACCGCCGCGGACGGCGACATCTCACGGATCGTCCCCATGGTTCCCCACGTCGATCACACCGAACACGACGTCGACGTGGTCATCACCGACGAGGGGGTTGCTGACCTCCGCGGGCTCGCCCCGGCCGAGAGGGCCGAGGCGCTGATCCTCAACTGTGCGGCGCCGGCCTATCGGGAGTCTCTCGGACGTTATCGCGAGACTGCGGCCGGCAGCGGTCACGAGCCACACGACCGCTCGCTGGCACTGGACTGGGAGGATTAGGCTCCCCCGCCGGCCAGCGTCGATATCAGCCCGTCGACGTGGGGCTGGTCGGCGGCTGCCCCACACCAGGCCTCGAGTTCGGCCAGGGAGTCGGCTCCGAGCGCGTCGCCGACGAGCTCGGTCACCTTCTCCGTCAGCGCCGCCTCCGACATCGGCGACTGCCAGTGACCCGTCGGATAGTCGATCGTGGTACTGAAGCGGCCGGCTGCCGTGCTGACCGTCGCTCTGGCGGGGATCAGCCCCGGGTTGGCCGCCCTGCGGGCGGTTATGTCGGGAGCCTCGGCGACGCTCACGGTCTCCATCAGCGCGTGGACCGCTGGATCGGCGAGCCGGTCAGGGGCGTACTGCCGTGGGGTCACGGTGCCGTCGAGCACCCCCACGGCCACCGAGTAGGGGATGCTATGGTCCGCGGTCTCGCGATTGAGGTCGGTGTCGAACTTCTCCGGGCTCGCCAGCACCTGTACCGCCTGTTCGAACTCCTCGATCTCTATCGCCTCGATCCTCGCCGGCTCGATATCGTGACGGTCGATGAGCTCGAGCACCGCCGCGATTGGTGCCTGCATGAAGTAGCCACAGGCGTAGGGCTTGAAATTCGTCCGCATGATGCGGTAGGGTGCCCCGTCCTGGCCGCCCCACTCCTCGACTGAGAGCTCCTGGCCGGCGACGGTCGCCTCGAACCCCGCCTCACCCTCGATTACGGCCGAGGGGCCGGTGAGCCCGCCACGGGCCATCTGGCATGCCTGGATCGCCCCGTGGATGGCGTACGGCATCGCGACACCCTTCCACTGCGAGACCGCTCCCAATCGTGAAATCAACAGCCCGTTGTTCGCGGTACCCGCGATACCGATGGCATTGACCAACTCCTGCTCCGAGAGCCCCATGAGCGTCCCGACCGCTGCCGCCGCCGAATAGCTCCCCCAGGTGACGTAGTCGAAGCCGCGATCCCAGATCGCCCCCGTGTCGATGCCGGCGGCCTGGATCTCATACGCGATGACGATCGCACGGACCAGTGCCGCCCCCGAGCGGCCTTCGGCCTCTGCGACTGCCAGCAGCCCCGGGATGTGGTCGCTAGGGTGACAGACCGACGAGCCACTGATGTAACAGTCGTTGTAGTCGAGATAACGCACCATCGCCCCGTTGATGAGGGCGGCGTACTCGACAGATACCCTCGTGTCAGTGCCGAGAATCGTCGCCTCGTCCGCACTACCGTGATTCTCGTAGCAGGCCCGCAGCGCCGCCACCGGCGCCGCATCGCGGGCACCGAGACAGCAGCCCAGCGAGTCCCAACAAAGCCGCCCGGCCTGCTCGCGGACAGGGGGTGGGAGCTCGCTGTCAGCGACTGTGCGTGCATACGCAGCTAGGTCCGCACTGGTGAATTGCATAGGTTCCAGACGATGCCGAGGGCTTAATTATTGCGTGGGCTGCCGTCGGCACCCGCCGCATGGAGATGAGCCAGTGTCTCGCGGCCGATCGCAACCGGGTTGCCCCCGAACGGCTCGGCACTCAGAATGTCGGCGTGGATCTCCAAGGAGAGCGCCCCCCTGTAGCCAAGCGCCGCGAGGGCTCTGATCACCTCATCGTAGTCCAGCTCGCCGGCTGCCGCCCCCAACCCGTCGGTGTTGTCCGCGTGGAAGTGCCGAAGGTAGGGGGCCGCCCGCTCAAGCACCTCAACGACGGGGTCGGCCTCGGCGGCCAGATGGTAACCGTCCAGACAGAGCCCCACCCCCGGGTGGTCGACGGCCTCGACGAAACGGATCGCCTCGTCGGCAGTCGTGATGAAATCGGTGTGTGGCGGGCTCAGCGGCTCCATACAGAGGCTCACCCCCGTGCGCTCGAGGCTTTCCCGCAGCCGCGGCGCCCTGAACGTCTCGACCGCGGCCGCCCAGACAGCCTCGGGGTCACGGTCCCCGACGGCCCGCTGATTCGGTGAGCCAAAGATCACCAGCTCACCACCGATCGCTGCACAGCACTCGACGGTCGCGACCAGCGCCGCCACGGTCCGGTCCCGGCTCGGTCCGGGGGGCTGGCCGATGTGGTGGGCCTCGTCGCCAGTCTTGAACACCCGCGGAATCCCGAGGACGGCCAGCCCCGCCTCGGCGGCGGCCTCCCGGATGGCGTCGGTCTCGGCGTCACTGACCCGCTTGACGTCCTCGGTGAACGTCCAGGGGGTCACCTCGACGGCGTCGAATCCGAGCGCGCCCAGCGTCGCGAAGGCAGCGGCCGGCGGCGCCGAGAGATGCTCGTTGCACATGCCAATCTGCATGACCATCGCTCACCGTCGGGGGTCATAGCTCTCTCGGCACCGGTCAACGAAAGCTTTCTATCAGTGCCGGCTGCGTGGCGAGCTATGTCAGCCACAGACGCGCTCGTCGCGCTGAGTGCAACCCCGTTCGACGAGCTGCCCACAGAGACCCACGAGCCAGCCCTCGCGAGCATCCGTGACGTCCTCGGGGTTGCGATCTACGGGGCGAGCCACCCGGTCGGCGACCGCATCGCCAGCTACGTCGCCAGCGCCGCACCAGGCGAGGGGGCGACACTGCTGGGCCGGGGCACAGCGAGCGCGCCGGGCGCCGCGCTCGCCAACGGCTGTTTCGCTCACGCCATCGACTATGACGACACCTTCGAATCGATGGTGTTGCATCCCTCGGCGCCGGTGTTCCCCGCAGCTTTGGCGGCGGCCGAGGCGACTGCCGCGAGCGGCCGTGCGCTCGTGGGTGCCTACATCATCGGTGTCGAGGCGGCCTATCGCGTGGGCCACAGCATCTACCCCAGCCACTACGACCAGGGCTGGCATCTCACGGGCACGGCCGGCACCTTCGGCGCGACGGCCGCGGCGGCGGCGCTCCACGGGCTCTCGGCGACTGAGACCGCCCACGCGTTCGGTATCGCCGCATCGGGCTCCTCGGCGCTGAAGAAGAACTTCGGCTCGATGACGAAACCGCTTCACCCTGGCCACGCTGCACAGACCGGGCTCAGGGCGGTGCTGCTCGCCGCCGAGGGGTTCACCGCCGACCCCGAGATCATGGACGGCTCCATGGGCTATGGGATGGTGATGTCACCCGACGGCAGCTACGATCCCACGCCGGTCCTCGAGGGTCGCGAACACTGGGGGGTGTGCGACCTGGGGTTCAAACCGTACCCGTCGGGCGTCATCTCGCACGCCGCCATGGAGGCGACCCGTCGGCTCGTCGCAACCCACGAGCTCACCCCCGACGAGGTCACGGACGTGACGGTGACCCTCGACGAGGCCGCCTCAGAGATGCTCATCCACGCCACCCCGGAGAACGAGCTGCAGGCGAAGTTTTCGATCGAGTTCTGCCTGGCGGCCGTGCTCCGTGCGGGCGATGCAGGCGTGGCACAGTTCACCGACGAGTACGTCACCGCCCCTGCGACACGGGCGATCATCGAGCGGGTCGAACGCGCCTTCGAGCCCTCGCTGTTCGGAGAGGAGTTCGCCGGCTACGGCGCCCGCGTCAGCCTCGAGACGGCCGCAGGCGAGCAGTACAGCGCCGAGGAGCGTCGGGCGCCTGGCAGCCCGTCGAACCCGCTGCCTGGGGCGCGATGGGAGGCCAAGTTCGCCGACTGTGTCTCGCCTGTACTCGGCGAGGAGGCCCCGGACAGGCTGTTGAGGATACTCGATGGGCTGCTGGAAGCCGACTCCGTCGCGCCGCTCTGTGCGGCGACGCGGCCAGCCTAGGTGGAGCGAGCAGCCCGGCTGGCCGCCGCCGCTACCGCCGCCCCACCGAGCAGCACCACGAACAGCCCGATCGCGACCGCCCATCCTGCCCGGTCGGCCAGCGCGCCTGTGACCGCACTACCACCGGCTCCGAGCAGCACGTAGCTCATACGCACGATGCCGAAGCCCGTCCCCCGTTCGCCGCTGTCGATGGCGTCCATGAACTGCGATTCGAGTGCGACAATCGCGCTCAGGCCCATCCCCGCGAACACCACACCGACGGTGACGGTCGCGAGCCCGCTGGCGAACACTAGCGTGGTGAAGCCGGCCGCGGAGATAGCAAATGCTAGCGCGGCCGTCTCGGCGCGCCCGACCACGTCCGAGAGTCGGCCGGCGCTGGGCTGGGCGAGTCCGAGCACGACGAAGAACGTCGAGAACAGCAGTCCCGCCTCGAGGCTGCCGCTGCCGTGATAGCTCTGTAGAAAGCTAGGCAGAAAGGAGAGCGTCGCCGAGAAGACGAACGACTGGATCGCTGCTAACACCACTGTAAACGCCATGATCGGCCGGCGAAGTGTCCCGAGGATCCCATCCGACGACACGCCGCCGTCCGGCCGCGGTCTCGTCGTGCTCTTCTCTGGACGATCGGAGGATTGGCCGGGGATCTGCCAGGCGAACAGCAACCAAACTGGTACCGCCACCGCCGGCGCGAGCAACAGCGCCGCCCGCCAGCCCATCCATATGGCCAGCTGGCTCACCGCCACCGGCGTCACCAGCCCCGCCAGCGAGGCCCCGGCGATGTGGAACCCCAGCGCCTGGCCGACGTTCTCGAATCGTTTCGACAGCAGGCTCGCACCGGCCGGATAGTACAGTCCGGCCGCCGCCCCGAGTACGACCGCCATCAGCCCGAACACGATGAACCGCGAAGCGAACACCAACCCCAGGCCCCCGACCGCCGTCAACCCGACCGCCCCGAGCACCACCCGGCGCTCGCCTAAGAGGTCGGCCAGCCGGCCGCTGGGGTAGTGCGCCAGTGCGTAGGCGATCCACATCCCCGTCAGCGCCAACCCGACCTCCCCGTCGGAGACGCCAAACTCCATGCGCACCGACGGCACCACGGGGCTGACCACCAGGCGTGCGACCATCGTGCTGAAAAACGCTAACAGGCAGACTCCTAGCACGATACTCTTGCCAGGCCATCGCTGGGCGGTCGCCCTCGCGCCCTGAGGGCTCGTCACGAGTCGACCGTCAACACAAGCTTGCCGGTGCGCCCCCCTGCCTCGAGATCGCGATGAGCCTGGGCCACCTCAGCGAGCGGGTAGATCCGGTCGATGACGGGCTCGAGCTGGCCGGCCGCCACCGCAGCAGCGACGGCCTTGAGGGTCGATCTGGCCCGTTCGAGCGCCATGAACTCCACCGTAATGTTGCGGAGCTTGGCCGGCTCAGCCACGCCGGCGGCCTCGCCGACGACGTCGACGATGGTTCCGCCGGCGGCCATCAACTCGACCGACTGGGCCGGCGCGTTGCCGCCGACCGTCGACAGCACCACGTCGAACGCCGGCTCGTCGACCAGGCCTTCGGCAAACGGCCCCTCGCGATAGTCGACGGCAGCTGCTGCCCCGAGACGCTCGGCCTGGGCGAGCGTGGCTGCCCCCGTCACACAGACCGGACGGGCGCCTGCCGCGGCCGCCAGCTGGATCGCCATGCTTCCGACGCCTCCGCCGCCATGGACCAGCACCCGATCGCCCAGCTCCACGCCCGCTCGGTCGAACAGGGCTGCCCAGGCCGTACAGGCAACCACCGGGAGGCTCGCCGCCTCGGCGTGGCTGAGAGACGGCGGCTTCGACGCCACTATGCCCGCCTGCTCGACGTGGTACTCGGCGTAGCTTCCAGGCTCGAACAGCCTCGGGGTGTAGAACACCGCATCGCCGACGGCGAAACGCTCGACGCCTGGTCCCAGCGCGTCGACGACCCCCGAGACGTCGTATCCCACCCGCGCGGGCAGTTCGACCATCCCCGCTCCATTCTGGCGTAGCCGGCAGTCGAGCGGGTTGACGCTGGTCGCCATCACCCTGACTCGAACCTCGCCGACGCCTGGCTCGGGTCGTGGCCGCTCGACGGGTGTGAGGACGGTCGGCCCGCCGAATCGCTCGAATTCGTATGCTCGCATGGGCACCCCCTGCACTGGCCGAGAGTATCAGTGTTGCCCGTCGAACCCACCGGGCGCCTGTACCAGCTCGGTCTCGAGCCCCTCGTTGCTCGCTCGCTCCAGAAACACCACCTCCGCGCCACCGACGCCGGTGACCGGCGCCTCCGTTCGGAAGCCAACCCCCGCCGCCCGCAGCGTCGCCATCGTCGCCCGCAGATCTGCCACCTGGTAGGCGATATGCTGGAACCCTGCCCCTGACCGCTCGAGGAAGTCCGCAACCGGGCCGGGCCCAGTCGGCTCGAGCAGCTCAAGCACAGTCCCCGCGCTCGCCAGACAGACCGCCTCGATATTGAACGCCGGTAGCGTCTCCTCGTGAATCACACGCATCCCTAGCTGCTCGTACATCGCCGCCGCCTCGGTCGCGTCCGGCGTGGGCGCACCGATGTGGTCGAGCCCGGTGAGACACACACTCACTGTGGAGATCCTGGAGCTCGCATTCGCTGGCTCAGGGCCCTTCCTCCACCAGGAACACCCGTGCGGGAGCCCCCTCGCCCCGTGCCAGGCGTATCGGTACTACCCAGGTGGTGAACTCGTCGGGCAGCCCCTCCAGCCCTGCCACGTTCTCGACGATGACCCGGTCATTCTCACAGAGCGTGAAGTGGTTTGGATAGCCACGCTCGCCCGAGTCGATCGCCGTGTCCGTAATTAGCCCACGAGCGCCGCTCTCGACGACGAACTCGGATATCTCCGGCGCGTAGTACGGGCTCTCTAAATAATAGGAGATGTCGGTGATATGCTCGTCAGCCCATCCGGTGTGGATGAACAGATAGTCCTCGGGCTCGAGCGGCGCCGGCAGCGCCGCCTGTAGCTCTTCGAGCGAGATCTCACGCTCGGGCTCGGTTACGTCGCGCAGGTCAGCACGCTTGGTCGGCCGGATCAGCCCCTCCAACGGGAGGTCGCCCACCGGGGCACCCTCCGGATCGAAGTGGAGCGGCGCATCCATATGGGTGCCAACGTGGATTGTCGAGGTGATATAGTCACTCTCGTAGCCACCTGACTCGTCACTTCGGACGACTCCACCCTGCCGATAGCTGGGGAGCCCCGGTGGCACGATCGTCTCCTCGTCGACAGGCACGCTCAGATCTCGTATTTGCATTAACACACCCGCCGGGGTGGTCGCATATAAAGCTGCGTGCCCCGACCGAGTGGGTTGATATGCCACCCAGCCCCGATGGTAACATGGAAATCAGCCCGCTCTCAGACAGCGACGAGACACTCGTCGCCGCGGCCAGGTCACTGCTTGAGGATGCCCACGAGCCCGGTCGCCATCGCTGTGCGGCAGCGCTTGAGGCCGCCGACGGCAGCATCCACACCGGAATCAACCTCATCCACGATGGAGTCCCCAGCGTCCATGCCGAGCCCATAGCGCTGGGCGGCGCCGTTGGCGATGGTGTCACCGAGATCACGGCCAGCGTCGCCATCGTCTACGCCGAGGACGACAGCAGCCGGCCTATGGAGGTCGTCGCCCCCTGCGGCAGCTGTCGGGACTTGCTTTGGTCGTTCTGCGGTGAGTGTCGGATCATCGTACCGACGCCGTCGGGGGCCGGGGTGACCCAGCTGAGCGCCCTTCGGCCGGCCAGCCCTCGCTAGCCCGAGCTGAATCGCCCGCCGTCGACGACCAACGATTCACCGGTGACGTAGCTCGCCGCCTCGCTCGCCAGATACACCGCCGCCGCCGCCACCTCGGCGGGATCGCCGAACCGCCCCAACGGCACTCCCTCGAGATAGCCTGGCTCGCTCAACACCCCCGAGTCCTCGCGGGCCTGGGCGGTCGCGATCGCCCCCGGGTGGATCGCGTTCACTCGCACACCCGCCTCGCCAAGCGCGTCGGCCAGCGCGTAGGTCAGCACTCGGACGGCCCCCTTCGACGCACAGTAGGCAACCCGACCCCCGGCGCCCTCCAGCCCGGAGACGCTAGAGAGGTTGATGATCGAGCCCCCGTCGCTGGCTACCAGCCGCTCGGCGGCCACCTGTGCGCCCAGGAAACAGCCCTTGACGTTGATATCCATCATGCGGTCGAACTCGGCGGCGCTGGTCTCGAGAAACGGCGTCTGGATCAAAAGCCCCGCATTGTTGACCCAGGTGCCCAGCGGCCCCATGCTCGCCGCCGCGGCCGCCGCCCGCTCAAGCCCCTCTCGTTCGCGGACGTCACAGGCCACATAGCGGGCCGCCGCGCTGGTCTCGGCCTCGATTCGCTCGACCGTCGTCGGCCCCCCCTCACGGGGCTGCTCTCGATGGTCGGCTACCACGACCCCGGCCCCCTGTTCGGCGAAGCGGACCGCCACTTCCCGGCCGATCCCACTCGCCGCCCCTGTGACGACGGCCGTCTGTCCCGCGAGCGCTTGATCCACGCGCCCGGGTACGGGTGCCGCCCCATAACTCCTTGGGTGAAAATGCCATGGGTTTTAATTATGGATATACTTATGTGGTATGGTGTAACATAGAACTCAATCCCTGGCTGTCCAGGGTTCCGTAGATATGGACGACGCAAACAGATATCGGATGTACACGGAGACGATGAACAGGCGAAAGATTCTCAAGTACGGTGCCGCGGCCGGGGCGGTGGGCCTGGCCGGCTGTATGGGTGGCGAGAGCCCTAGTGAGGACAGCTCGAGTGAAAACAGCGCAAGCGGCGATGAGAGTGGTACTGTCAGCCTGAGTGTCGCTTCGCCGACAATCGGCTTCCCCGTCGAGGATCCCATCGGCAAAACGTTCATGGAGGGCTACGATGTGGAGATGAGCCTGAAATCGATCCCAGCGACACCCGCCGAGCTGATCCAGCTGTTCGTTGCCGGGGACGGTGAGAATCAGTTCGACGTGGTCTGGGACAACGGTGGCGGAATGGAGGAGCTGCTGGGCTCTCGTGGCTCGCTCGCCGAGGTTGACCCCTCCCAAATCCCCAACTGGAGCGACCGCGCGTCGGCGTTCCAGGACGATGGCTACCTATACGACACGATGACCTACGATGGGACGCTTCTGGGGGTTCCCAGCGCGCGGAACGCCGACAGTATCGCGTATCTCCGCGATCAGATCGACGAACCCGACTCCTGGGGTGTCGTCTTCGACGACCAGTACAGGGGACAGACGGCAATCATCGACGACTATGCCAACGCGCCACACTGGACGGCGCTGTATCTCCGAGAGAACGACCGGGCGGAGGTCCACAACGCGGATCTGCTCAGTGATAGCCAGTGGAACGCCATCGACAGCATCGAAGGTGACAAGATCAATAATCTCAACGTTGACCAGCTCGATGCTGTTATCGAGTATCTGATTGGCCAGAAGGATCTGGGCCAGTTCCGGACCATATGGCAGTCGTTCGGCAACGTCTCGAACCTGCTGAAGAACGGCGAGGTCGTCGCCTCCTACGCCTACGAGCCATCTGTCGTCGCGCTCCAGGCCGAGGGGGTCGACATCGGCTACCCCGCGATGCGAGAGGGGAATTTCGAGTGGGATGACCACTGGTTCATGACCAGCGGCGCCCCCGATCGAGGTCGGGATGAGGGCTACTACCGGCTGGCAGAGTACAGCCTGACACCCGAGTACGGCGCGATGATGAACGACACCCGCGGGTTCTCGACGGGCGTGCCGGTCGCCGAGTGTATGGCCTACGCCGAGGAGAACTTCTCTGCAGAGCGGGCCCAGCGCAACCAAGAGCTGTTCGACCTGCGCCAGGCACGATTCGACGCCAACGGGCCGACACACGCCTGGAACAACCCCAACCCGGACCTGCTCGACACCTATCTGGACGAGTGGAACCGGTTCCTGAACGCCTGAACGCCAGTTACCTGTGCAGGCCGGCGGGGGGCTGGCCCGCCTGCTGCGCCATCTCAAGCGGCGTGCAGAGTGGCCATTGTGGAAAACATAATGAATACCGATTCGCAAGAAGCCAGATATGCTATCCGTAACCAATCTCACCAAATCGTACGGCGAAGTAACAGCTGTCGACGACGTTTCGCTCCATGTCAACGATGGAGAGTTCTTTTCCATCGTCGGTCCGAGCGGCTCAGGCAAGTCAACACTCCTGCGTTGCGTTGGCGGGCTTGAACGCCCCCAGGAGGGAACAATCACACTCGGCGGCGAGGAGGTGAGCGAGCGCGAGGCTTACGACCGTGACACGTCGACCGTGTTCCAGAATCTCGCGCTGTTCCCCCACATGACCGTTAACGAGAACATCGCCTACGGTATGAAACGCCGGGGGATGGAACCCGAGAGCCGCGCCGAGCGGATCGAACGCTATCTTGACCTGGTCGACCTCGCCGGCTATGGCGAACGGAGCACCGACCAGCTCTCGGGTGGGGAGCAACAGCGGGTCGCGCTCGCACGCTCGCTGGTGGTCCGGCCGGCGCTACTGCTGCTCGACGAGCCCCTGGCTTCACTTGACCAGCAGCTCCGCGTCCAGCTGCAGAACGAGCTCTATGAGCTCCAACGCGAGCTCACCCAGACCGCCATCTACGTCACCCACGACCAGAACGTCGCGCTGTCGATCTCCGATCGTGTGGCGGTGATGAACGAGGGGCGCATCGAGCAGATAGGGGACCCTCAGGAGCTCTACGAGAACCCCGCCACGGAGTTCGTCGCCCGGTTCATAGGTGACTCATCACAGTTCGAAGGCACCGTCACCGAGGTTGAGGACGGGGTTGTCCGGTTCGCGCTTTCCGAGAGTGGCGCCGAGGTCGAGGGCCGCTCGATGGGCCCCATCTCGACGGGGGCGACGGTGTGTGGCGTGGTGAAACTGGAGGATTTCGATCTTGAGCGCCCGCAGAGCCACCCCAACCAGCTCGAAGGGACCATCCGGCGGGTCTCCTACCGGGGACAGACGACGAAGCTGCTGTTGGATATCACCGATGGGGGGTTGGTAGAGGTGCTGACCGCCGACCTCGACCAGTACACAGTCGGGGATGAGGTCGCCGTTGGCTGGGCACCACAGGACTGCTCGACCTATGGGGTCGACGCCTGATGGCGGCCAGCTCGAGCCGCTTGCGCCGCCTGGAGTACGCGATCTACCGGGCGCCGATCGTCGCGATCCTCCTGGGGTTCTACCTGCCGTTGCTCTCGCTGGTTGTGTTCAGCTTCTGGGAACGAAGCGGGCTCTGGATGGAGCCGGCGATCACGTTGGCCTCATACGAGCAGCTGTTCAGTACCAATGCCGGCCAGCTCGTCCAGTCGTTCCAGACTGGAATTGCGACAGGCCTGTTGGCACTGGTGCTCGCGTTCCCCGTCGCCTATCTGGTGACGTTCGTCTCCTCGGATCTCCAGCGGATGGTAATCCTCTCGATCTTCGCGGTGCCTTTCTTCGTCAGCCCGTTCGTCCGCATCCTACTGTTGGTCCCCATCCTCGGTGCCGACGGGGTAGTCAACGGCGCCCTGCTTGCGGTGGGGCTGATACAGGAGCCGCTGCGCTTTCTGCTGTTTACCAATCTCTCGGTGCTGATTGGCGCGCTCGTCTCGTTCATGCCGTTCGTCATCTTCACGGGCTGGCTCTCCATGGAGATGATGGACCGGGAGCTGAAACAGGCGGCCGAGGATCTCGGGGCCAAACCTCTGACCACGATCCGGACCGTCGTTGGGCCGCTTGCGCTGCCCGGGCTGTTGGTCGGTGTGCTGTTCGTCATCGCGGCGGCGATGGGCGAGTCGATTTTCCCGCGCGTGCTCGGGGGGACCAACGCGGTCTCTATCGGGCTGATGACTCAGCGGTCGTTCTCGCAGCTGAACGTGCCGTTCGCCGCTGCGGTGGCCGTCGTGTCGGTGTCGACCTACGTCTCGGCACTGGCGGTAATCATGCGCTACGTGAGCCTGGACGAGCTGTTCACGGCGTTCCAGGAGGAGGACTGAGATGGCTTCCGATACCGATACCGAGCCGGGCGGCGGAATGCCCACGGGTGGGCTCCAGGGGCTGTTCGACCGCCGGCTGACGGGCCGGTCGCGCTCGGCCCTGCTGTATGGCTATCTGGCGGTCGTGTTCGCGGCCGTGCTCGCGCCAGTTATCTACACCCTCCCTGCAGCGGTGGGCGCGAATCTAGGGGCGCTTACCCAGGAGCTGTACGTCAACTCGATCATCAACTCGTTCCGGCTCGGACTGACCGTGGCCGTGGTGGCGACGCTGCTGACGACGATTGCGGCCCGGTTCTACCGTTACGTGCGCTACAAAAACCTGTACATCCTGTTCATGACGCTGCCGCTGTTCGTCCCCGGTGATACGCACGCCGTGGCGATTCTGGCATTCGCCAAACAGGTGGGCATCACCCCGTCCTTCTGGACACTAGTCATCGCACATGTGTTCTACGTGTTCCCGTTTGCGTTCCTGATGGTGCTGGCGACGATGGCGGGGCTGCCACAGAACGTCGTCGCGGCCGCCGAGGATCTCGGGGCCAACGAGTTTCGGGCCTTCTTCGACGTTGAGCTCCCGATGGTCGTCGACGGAGTGATTTCGGGGTTCCTGGTATCGTTCCTGCTCTCGCTGAACGAGGCACCCAGGGCCAGCGTCGTCGGCGGGCGGTACGAAACCATCTCAGGTGTCATCCTCTCGATCTATGGAGCCGTTGGCCTCGACCCGACGCTGTATGCCCTGAACGTCTTCATGGTCGTGCTCGCGCTGGTGATCATCGCGATCATCCTCTCGCTGACCGTGCTCCGGTCCTGAGCGCGGGGGGGTTTAATAACCGGCCAAGCCCTCTAAAACAACAACTGATGTGCCCATCAGAGCCACCACGGACCAGCCGTCGGGGCCTGCTCGTGGCGGCCGGGGTCGCGATGACGACGGGCTGTACAACGGTGACAGAGGAAACACCAGCCCAGCGACGCGTGCTGGCTGTTTACAAGCGCGGGCTCAAGCGACGGGCTGAGGCCTCTGAGGCCTGGGTACAGGGCCGTGGTGCCTGGATGGAGCGGTTTTTCAGGCCAGCAGAGCAGTTCTGGTCGCGTGCCGATGGGCAATACGAGACCGCCAGGAGACGGTTCGTCCGCGCTCGGCGGCTCGCTCGCGCCAATCGGCGGCCGACCGCCGTCGAGCACTGTGAGGAGGCGGTAGGCTACTGCAGTGGCATGCGTGATTCCGCCGACGCCCACGCTGAGGCGGCCGCCGCGTTTGCCACCGGGCGATTCTCCGCGGGCGAACAGCATCTTGAGACGGGGTTCGACAGCTATCTGCAAGCAATCGAATTCGAGATTCCGCGTGCAGCGCAGGTCGCGCAGGCGCTGGACATCCAGCCGGTGACCGAGGATTAGCCAACCACCAGCTGGGCCGGCCCCAGGGTGTCGGCCCCCGCGGGGTCAAGCCCAACAGTGACAGCTCGGTCGAACGCTTCGAGCCCGGCGAGCTCGGGGCCCACGAGCGAGTTGACGTCGATAGCGCCCTCGCCGACGAGGCGGGCTGCTAGCTGTCCGGTGTCGAGACCCGGCGAGAGCTGTCGGAGTCCGCGTCCCGGGGCGATCCAGTCGATGCGGTCGGCCCGCAGCCGTCGTGGCTCGACGGCGACCTCGCCCTCAAGATGGCCCACCTGGACGACCCGACCACCCATACGTGCCATTCTGAACGCCTGGCCCAACGGCGTCGTCGGCTCGATGGCCGTACGCTGAGCGCCGCCGACGGCCTCGAAAACGATGTCAGCCCCGAGCCCGTCGGTCAGCGCCGCGATGGCCGCGACGGGGTCCCGCTCATTGGCATCGACCGTCTCGAACCCCCGGGAGGCCGCTATTTCGAGCGCAGCTGGGTTTATATCGACTGTGATGACTCGGCTGGCGCCAAACCGTCGGGCCAGCTGCGCACACCCGTAGCCCATCGCCCCCGAGCCGACAGAGACGATGGTGTCGCCGGCACAGATGTCAGCATCGAGTACGCACACCAGTGCGCTGGCGAGTGGCTGTAGCGCCGTACATTCGGCCGCCGAGACCGTTGGGGGCACCCGACGCAACGGCGCCGCCGGCAGCGCCACTCGCTCGGCGAGCGCGCCCGGCAGCTCGTAGCCGATCCCCCGGCGGTTGGGACAGGTGAACTCCTGGCCGGCCTCGCAGCTCTGACAGCTGTGGCAGGGCAGCTTGCCGGGAGCGTACACGCGGTCCCCGACCGCCAGCCGGTCGATGCCGGCTCCCGTGGCGGTGATTGTCGCACAGAACTCGTGGCCGAACAGCCGGCTCGGCCCGCTCGCCAGTCGCGCGTCGATGGCCTCTCTGTGGGCGATATCGTCACCGCGGAAGAGCCGGCATTCCGTGACGCTGAGCTGCACCCGTTCGACGGCCACCACCACCTCCGTGGCGGCCGCGGTTGGCTCGGCGAACGTCTCGATGCTCGCCTCGCCACCGGGCCGGCAGACAACGGCTCTCATTTCTCGGCCGCGAACGGAGCGACCGCCCGTGGCGGACTGAACACGTCGATGCCGACGACCGGGCTGTCGGTCTCGTTGGCGAACCCGTGCCGCTCGCCCCCCGGAATCACGTAGCCGTCACCAGGGGCCATCGTTGTCTGCTCGGCCTGAATTACCGTCGGGTGTCCCGCGAGCACATAGCCCACCTGCTCGTGGGGGTGGCTGTGCTCGGGAACCCGCTCACCGGGGCTGATCTCGTAGCGAATCAGGCTCATCTCGCTCCCCTCGCCGAACCGGCTGTTCTCAACGCCCGGAACCACCTCCGCCGCTGTGACCCTCTCGCCGCGTAGGATTTCCATATACCCTTCTCGCCCAGCCTGGGTCTAACTGTTGTGGTGTGTCATCATGTCGCAGGCCGAAGCGTCGCCATCAGCGCCCGTGTCGAGCCCAACTCGCGAAGCTCGTCCAGCAGCACCCGGCTCTCGGCGACCATCAGCTCGGGTAGAGCACGCCTGGCGCAGCGCTCATACTTCGCGTGAAGTGTCGCCCGGTCCAGCGGCGACCCATGTGTCCCTGGCGGGTCCCGCAGCGAGCGACTGTACTCCTCGGTCGCCGTCTCGACCAGCATCGACGACTCGTGGGCGTCGTAGGCCAACGCGGGGTCAACACGGTAGCGCACACGGTCGCGTACCCGTTGTACGGCCGGGTTATTCAGCGCCGCTGGCTCGAAGCTCGCCAGAGTGACCGCTCTCTCGACGAGCCCGGTGGCGACAGTGTAGGGTAGCGAGAACTTCGCCTCGAGCCCCGTCGCGGGGTCGTCGTGGGCCAGCGCGTCGAGCGCCCCCTGCGAGGCAACCACTTCGATTCCCTCGATGTCGCCCGGCTGGAGCTCGTGGCGCTCGGCCATCTCAATAGCGTTTGCAATGCTCGTATGAGTGAAGTAACAGCAAGGGTAGGACTTGACGTGGACGCCCTCCTCGAGCAGCGCCCAGCGCTCGGGCGCCAGTGGCGCCGGTGTGCCGACCCCCTCGGGGCCGGCGTAGAGCTCCCAGAACCCCCCCTCACCACCGATTGCGGCATGGTCGGCGCTGAACCCTGCGACGGCGAGCCGGGCGGCCCGTACCCCCGTCTGGACGGCCCCGCCCACATGGAGGGGCTTGGTCATCGACCCGAAGTTGCGTTTGAGCCCGGCGGCCCCCGAGGCGGCAATCGCCAATGCCTGCTGAGTGGTCGCAGGGTCCGCATCCAGCAACTTGCAGGCCACCGCCGCGGCACCGAACACACCGAACGTCCCCGTCGCGTGCCAGCCACGCTCGTAGTGGCCGGGGCTGATCGCTGAGGCAAGATAGCACTCGGCCTCGAACCCCGCAATGAATGCCGTCAGCAGCTGTTCCCCCGTCGCGTCGCGGGCCTCGCCGACAACCAGCGCCGGCGCCACCAGCGTCACGCTGGGGTGGCCGTCCATCCCCCAGGAGACATCGTCATAGTCCAGCCCGTGGCCAGCGGTGCCCATCGCCAGCAGCGCGGCCCCCTCCGGGACTCGGCTGGCACCCCCCGGGATCGTCGTGGTACCCTCGCCGCCAGCCTCGGCGAACGTGATCGCCCGCCGACCGGCGCCGGTCCCGGCGCCGGCCAGCGTTACGCCGACGGTGTCTAGGAAACAGCGCTCGGCCAGTCGCCGTCCCCGATCCGGTATCGACGCGGCGGATAGCTCCGCGATGAACCGGCCGAGCCTGGCCGAGGGCAGCTGCATCTCATCCATACATCCAGGCTGGTCGGCGGCGGCAAATAGCTACCTCTCGGGCAGCTTTATGCGAGCCGCTCGCCCAGGCCATCCATGGATGAGGCCCACGAGCTGACCGAGGACGAGCTCCGCCAGCTCGCCAGCCGCTGGGGGATCGAAACCGACGCCGATGAGCTCTCGTCGATCTGTGAACGTGTCAACCGCCGACTCCGGAGCGTCACCGCCGTGGAGGCACTCGAGCCGCGGTCCGCTACCCCGCCACCCCGCTCATGGCGGCGGCCAACCGCCGAGGAAGACCCCTACAATGCACTGGTAAGTCGATGTGAGCTAGGCCCGACCGGTGCGGGGCCTCTTTCCGAGCTCACCGTCGGATTGAAAGACAACATCGCCGTGGCGGGCGTACCGATGGAGTGTGGCTCGGCGGTGATGGAGGGATTCGTCCCGACCACAGACGCGACGGTCGTCGAACGGCTGCGGGCTGCCGGCGGCACCATCACTGCCAAATGCAATCTCGACGAGTTTGCCGGGGGTGGCCGAGGCCGAGCCCACGATGGCCGTATCGAGCACCCCATGGACAGCGATCGATTCCCGGGTGGCTCCTCGGGTGGGTCGGCGGCGGCCGTGCTGGCAGGACAGGTCGACGTCGCCCTGGGGACCGACACTGGTGGGTCGGTGCGCGTGCCGGCGGCGCTTTGTGGCCTGGTTGGGGTCAAATCAACCTATGGGCTGGTGCCGCTGGACGGCGTCGTCGAGAACACCCACAGCCTCGACCACGTCGGCGTGATGGCGGATGGGGTCGCCCAGGCGGCGGCGATGGTCGATGCGATCGCTGGCAAGACTGAATGTGACCCGGCCAGCATGGCTGCCGCCGGTCACGACGACTACCAGGTGGGGGGCTGTTTGGCGGCGACCGAGACGCCTCCGGTGCTCGAGGAGGTTAGCCTGGTCCGTCTCGAGGAGAGCTTTGCCGAGGCCGACCCAGCCGTCGCGGGCGTGGTCGCCGAACGGCTCGAGCGGCTGGCGACCACCGGCGCCAGGCTCGAGGCCGCCTCGATGCCGGTGCTCGAGCAGGTAGACGGCATCAAAGGCGCTCTGACCTACTCCGAGCTCGCCCAGTACTGGCGCGATGGTGGGGCGACACTGCGGCGCGGCGGTGGCGGCTGGCCTGACCAGCCCGCCTTCGCCCGTCAGACCGCGACGGGCACCGGCAAGCTCAATCCTTTCTACCGCGGGCGCCTGCTCGCGGGCGCTGCCCTCCTCGAGACCGACCGCGGCCGCCACCACAGCCGTGCACTGGCGGTCAGCGAGCGGCTCCGGGAGCAGCTCGGGGCCCTCCTTCCGGATGGTCCCGGCGCGCTGGTCACGCCGACGGTGCCGATCGTCGCTCCCAAACACGAACAGGCCGAGTCACTCCGTTACGGTATCACCGCGAACACGCGGGTGGCGAACCTCACGGGTCAGCCCGCACTGACGATCCCCCTTGGCACGAGCGAGGGGCTGCCCGTCGGTCTGCAGCTGATCGGCCATCGGTACGCGGATCGCGAACTGTTCGGCATCGCGGCCCGACTTGAACAGGCGCTCGCGAAGGTCTAGTCCCAGAGACCCGCCCGCGAGGAGAAATCTATTTGCTGCCGTGCTCCAGTACTCACACAATGTTGCAGCTTGAGCTCCAGGCCGTCGCACAGCGTATCGTAACCGACCTCGCGGAGGTCTCGGCCGGGGAAGAGACGCTGGTGTTGACCGATGGGCGGAACGGTCCGGTGGCGATGGCGCTGGCGAGTGCCGCTCGGGCGATCGGCGCGGAGGCGAGCCTGCTCGTGATGCCCGCGACCGAGGCCCATGGCAACGAGCCCCCGGCGCTGGCGGCGACGGCGCTGGAGACGGCCGATGTGGCACTGACCGCGACGACACACTCGATCACCCACACCCGTGCCAGGCTCGCGGCCGCCGAGGCCGGCACCCGGATCGTCATTCTGAGAGGCGTCGACGAAGGCCTGATGCTCGACGGCGGTATCAACACAGATTACGAGTGGCTCGCCAAAACCACCACCGCCGTTCGTGACCGACTGAGTGCCGCCCTCGAGGCGACCGTCACCAGCCCCGCTGGCACCGATGTCTGGATGGACCTGACCGACCAGCCGGCGTTCGCACTCGACGGGTTTTTTCACGACTACGGGTTCTCCGCGTTGCCACCTGGCGAGTCACCCACCGCTCCCGCCGAGGGCTCTGCCCAGGGGACCGTCGTCGTCGACTACTCGATGGACGGGCTTGGGGTGCTCGATGAGCCCATCCACCTGGAGTTCCAAGAGGGATACGTCCAGACGATCGAGGGCGGCTCCGCGGCTGCCGAGCTCGAGGCGCTCGTCGCCGCACACCCTAATGCAGGCAACATGGCCGAGTTCGCCATCGGCACCAACCCCGACGCCACGCTGGTAGGCAACCTCGCTGAGGACAAAAAGAAGCTCGGCACCGTTCACTTCGCCATAGGCGACAATGAGAGTCTGGGCGGGACAACACAGTGTGATATCCATCTCGACGGGGTGGTGCTGGAGCCGACGGTCACGCTCGATGGTGAGACGATCATCTCGGCCGGAGAAATCGCCCTCGATGCCATCGAGGGTGCGCCGGCGGCGCCGCGCTGAGGACCGGAACCGCTTGCAAGGCGCCTCCACACGTCGTAGAAAACAAGCTATTTATATACCACTGCCGAAGGGAAATCAGTGTCATCTATACCCACCGAAACAGTGGGGCTGAGCCCCTCTCAGAAGGCTGTACGCGAGTCGATCGAGTCGATCTGTGAACCGTACGACGACAGCTACTGGCAGGAGTGCGACAGCGAGGCAGAATATCCTCAGGAGTTCGTCGACGATATCGCAGCGGACGGCTGGCTGGGCATCCTCATCCCTGAAGAGTACGGCGGCCTCGGTATGGGCACCGCCGAAACGGTGGTGATGCTGGAGACGATTGCCAGGACTGGTGGCTTCGCCGGCGCACAGGCGGTCCACGGCGGGATTTACAACTCCGTCCCCATCGTCGAGTACGCCAGCGAGGAGCTCAAAGAGCGACTGTTGCCCTCGATCGCCGATGGGTCGACCTCGATACAGGCGTTCGGGCTCACCGAGGCGGGCCCAGGCTCGGACTCAACATCGATCGAGACCAGTGCAATCCTCGACGGCGAGGAGTACGTCATCGAGGGGCAGAAACGCTGGACGTCGCGGCTCGACGTCAGCGACTTCATGCTGTTGATGACACGCACCACGCCGAAAGCCGATGTCGAGAAACGCACCCGTGGCATCTCGATGTTCCTCGTCGAGGTCGAGCCAGCCATCGAGAGTGGCGCCATCGAGCTGACACCGATGTCCAAAAGCGCCAGCCGGGCGGTCCACTCCTACGAGCTCGACATCGAGGGGCTGCGTATCCCGGCTGACCAGCTCGTCGGCGAGAAGGGCCAGGGGTTCTACCAGGTGCTCGACGGGCTCAACGAGGAACGTCTCGTCATCGCAGCCGAGTGTGTAGGGCTGGGCGAACTCGCCGTCGACCGTGGGGTCAGCTACGCCCAGGAGCGCGAGGTATTCGACGGGCCGATCGGCGCCCACCAGTCGATCCAGCACCCGCTGGCCGATGCCTACGCGCGAGTGCAGGCTGCCAAGGCAATGACCTACAATGCCGCCGCCACCAGCGGCGAGGAAGACCAGCGCCAGGACGGGGCCAACGCCAACATGGCGAAGTATCTTGCCAGCGAGGCGGCGTTTACCGCGGCCGACGCAGCCGTCCAGACCCACGGGGGGCTGGGGATCTCCCCCGACCATCACGTCGAGCGCTACTTGAGAGAGGCGCGGCTAACGCGGCTGGTGCCGATCACCCAGCAGCTCATTCTCAATTTCCTGGGTGAGAAAGTCCTCGAGCTGCCACGATCTTACTGAGCCGTCACTCGGCTCATTCGCGGGCTGTCGTCCCGGCTTGCGGTTTGGCAGGGCCACGTGACTTACCGAGCGCCAGCCGTCGAGGATCCAGGGTTCGATAGGCGCTCGGCCGACAGCCGGTCCGCGAGACGGTGGGGCATTGCGGGCCGAAGTGGACCGGTAGGCTCCGATGGCCGTCGTCGACTCCCGCAGTTCTCGGGGTGGGCTGGGTTCAGGACTGCCGCCCTCTTCCGGATATGCACCGATTCGGTGACCGCGACGATGGCTAAGCGGGCGCCAC
>UEYW01000002.1_pt1 | contig 18573 bp, 23 predicted proteins | sample 1903741 | NCBI WGS metagenome assembly UEYW01 (sample SAMEA4776353, study PRJEB27445) | saltern metagenome | biome: Hypersaline environment; feature: solar saltern; material: Pellet | place: Spain | collected 2012-08 | depth 0 m
CACTCGATCCCAGCATCCAGGTCGGCCAGTTTCCCCTCCTCGGTCATCTCCATCGCCATGGCGATCATGTTCCCCGCCTCGATGGTGTCGACACCGAGGTCGTTGCACATGTCGATCATCACCGCGATGCTGTCGCGGTCGTCGTTCATCGAGTTGGGGCCGAGTGCGAAGGCCGACTCGTACTCGAAGGACTCACCGCGGACGTTCAGCTCCTCACCCTTGTGCCGGTACGTCACCTCGACCTCCTTCTTGCAGGCGACCGGGCAGGAGTGGCACGTCGGTTCATCCACCAGGATGTTCTCACGGACGTTCTCCCCGGAGACCCGCTCTGGGTCGATGTTGGGGGTCGACGCATCGGCTGCTGCCTCGGAGTGCCCCGAGGTGAAGCGCCCATTGCGTGTCGGCAGCCCGTCCATCTCCTCGGTGAGGTTCATCAGGACGTTCGTGCCGAACAGCGAGAGCCCGCCCTCGTTCGGTGCGGTGACATCGTTCTCGCGGATCAGCTGCATCGCCTGCTGATACCCCTGCTTGAACGTCTCGGGGTCCTTCGGCTTCGGCATCCTGGTGCCCGCCTTGATGACGACCGCCTTCAGCTGCTTCGCGCCCATCACGCACCCCGTGCCACCACGGCCGGAGGCACGGTCATCCTCATTGACGATGCACGCGAAGCGTGTCCCGTTCTCACCAGCGGGTCCGACCACCATCGCTGAGAGGTCACGGCCGAACGTCCCATCGATCTCCTCCTCGATCGCTGCCATCGTGTCGTGGACGCCGTCGCCCCACCACGCCGATGCGTCACGGATCTCGACCTCTCCGTCCTCGACATAGAGATAGCGCGGGCCGTCGGCTTGACCCTCGACGAGCAGCCCATCGAACCCCGCCCACTTCAACCGCGCACCGGACCACCCACCGTGGTGGGAATCGGTCACGGTGCCTGTCAGCGGGGACTTCGTGCAGATCGCGATGCGACCGCTCATCGGCGCCTGCGTGCCCGTCAACGGGCCATTCATGAACGCGAGGAGGTTGTCCGGACTGTCCGGGTCGACCTCTGGGCCCTGGTCGAACACGTACTTCACACCGAGCCCCCGGCCGCCGATGTACTTCCGCGCGGCATCCTCCGGGATGGACTCGTATGCGACCGATTCGCTGCTCAGATCGATACGTGCGACGTGGTCGTGGAATCCGCCTTGATTTGTCATGATATGTGCCTATAGTTATCATGGTCCTGTCAGACAATGAACGTTCAGGCGGCCTCGTAATCAATAATCGTTACACACCACCCCCGGTGGGGCTAAACCACCGGCACGTCTGGTGACCCTATGAGCGCACCGAGCCCCGAACCCCGTGAGGACCATCGGGGGATGGACGCACACAATGCCGTCATGCGCGAGATCCGGGGGCTGAATGAGCAGTCGTACGCCCCGGATGTGCCCACACGGGTGTGGATGGATGAGGACAACACGCCGACGGGGGTCGTCCGATCACTGACGATCATCATGAACACGGGCGGGTGTCGATGGGCACGGGCCGGTGGATGTACCATGTGTGGGTACGTGGCCGAGTCGGTCGAGGGGGGGACCGTCGCACATGCGGATCTCATGGCCCAGATCGATGTGGCCCTCGCACACGAGCGGGACGCGGCGGAGACGCCTGCCGGGCAGGTGAAGATCTACACGTCTGGATCCTTCCTGGATGACCGTGAGGTGCCGCCGCAGACCCGGGAGGCGATCGCGACACGGTTGGGGCCGCGGGACCGAATCGTGCTCGAGTCGCTCCCGGATTTCGTCGAGCCACAGAAGCTGCGTCCGTTCCTCGACCAGGGGATGGCCACCGACATCGCCATCGGCCTGGAGACGTCCTCCGATCGCATCCGGCGGGATGCGGTGAACAAGTACTTCGGGTACGAGGCGTTCGAGCAGGCAGCAGCCGCCGTCAGCACCGCGGGTGCGGCGGCCGATCCCCCGGCGGGGATCAAGGCGTACCTCCTGCTGAAGCCACCCTTCCTCGCAGAGGGCGAGGCGGTCGAGGACATGATCAGCTCGATCCGCGACTGTGCGTCGACCGACGGTGTGCACACGGTCTCGATGAACCCCACCAACGTCCAGTCGTACACGATGGTGAACGAGCTGTATCGGGCGGGTGGCTACCGGCCCCCGTGGCTGTGGTCGATCGCAGCGGTCCTGCAGGAGACCGCATCGGATCCGGTGCTCGTCGTCTCGGATCCCGTCGGGGCAGGCTCAGACCGAGGTGCGCACAACTGTGGCGAGTGTGACGACCGCCTCTACCGGGCGATCAAGGACTTCAATCTCCGGCAGGACCCGTCGGTGTTCGATGAGGTCGACTGTGTCTGTGAGGCCGCCTGGGAGTTCGTCATGGCCGAGGAGACGGCGTACAACCAGCCACTGATCAGCTGATGGCGTCCGCCAGGCCCGCGAGGATCCCCGCGCCGTCTGTCGACGGTGCCACCGTCGGGACGGTCGCACGCTCGGGGTGTGGCATCATCACCGCGGTGCTCCGATCCGTCCCGATCACCCCCGCGATGTTGTCGACCGACCCGTTCGGATTCGATGCGGACGTGAGCTCGCCCGTGGCATCACAGTAGCGCAGGAGGATGCGGTCAGCAGCCTCGAGCGCGGCAACCTCCTCGGGCGAGGCAAGGTAGCGACCTGCGCCGTGTGCGATCGGCAGGTGCAGGACGTCGCCCACCTCGTAGGCTGCGGTGAACGGTGTCGCGGTCGTCTCGACGCGACAGTGGACCCACTCACACCGGAACCGAGCTGACGTGTTCGTGGTGAAGATTCCGGGGACGAGTCCCCGCTCCGCACCCACCTGTGCTCCGTTGCAGATGCCGAGGACCGGCACGGACCCGAGTCGGTCCTCGACGTCCGTCATGATGGGCGAGCGTGCGGCCATCGCGCCCGGTCGGAGGTAGTCTCCGTATGAGAAGCCCCCCGGCAGCACGATCGCCGACGCGGCGGCAGGCATGCGATCCCTGTGCCAGACTCGCGCTGCGTCGAGCCCGAGATGGGTGGCTGCGGTCACGACGTCGCGGTCGCAGTTCGACCCTCCGAACTGGATGACGGCGACGCTCACCTGGGCTGCACCTCGACATCGAATGTATGGAGGGTGGGGTTCGCAAGCAGCTGCTCGGCCATCGCGGTGACCTCCGTCTCAGCCGCAGCTGCGGTCGGCGCCTCCACCGTCAGCTCGAACCGGTCGGCATGCGCGAGCGACTCATGCTCGAAGCCGAGCCTGCTGAGTGCAGCGGATGTCGTCGCCGCTTCGGGGTCGAGGACACCGGATTTCAAGCGGACGGTGACCGCTGCGGAGAACCGTGGCATACCGGTGGCTGCAGCCGTCAACACATTAGCTGTTCTGTCCACCGACGATCGCACCGACGCGGGCGACCGCAGCCGACAGTTCGCCAGCGCCGAAGTGACCTGTTCCTGTGTAGCTGTCGGCGCCCGCTTGGTACAGCTGTTCGACCGCCATCTTGAGCTCCTTCGGGAGCGGCGGCGGGGTGACCTCGACCGCAGTCCGCCACTCGGGGCCAGCGGTTCGTTTGGCCGCGGTGACCGCACTGTACCACTCCGGAGCATGCGCACGGTAGTGCATCCGGAGGACCTCCTTCGAGACCGCAAGGCCGTCGTACCGGAACCGGTTCTCATCGAACGTCCCCGCCACATCGGCCACCTGCACCTCTCCTGCAGCATACAGACATTCGATCTTGCCATCGAGATGCTCGAAGCCCCCCTCGGCGGCGATCGCGGTCACCTCCGCGTTCACCGCGTGTGCCAACGCCTCCAGCTCATCGATGCCAGCAGGACCGGCCACCGCCGCGGCCTCCTCGCGGTCGAGGTAGCGGTCCTGTGGTTCGAACTTCGTCGAGAACTCAACGAGGGGTGTCTCGAGCCAGACCGTCTCCGCCGGCCACTCCTCGTCATCGAGCCCTGCGACCGTCGGCGGGAGACGCCCACGCACGCTCGATGTGGGGGGGATCGCATTCCGGAACACCACCTCGAGCGGCACGAGGTGATGGGCGCCACCGGCGGCATGATACGCTGCGTAGTCAAACCCACCATCGACGCGAGGCAGTGGGGGGGTCTGCGTGAGCTCAATCACCATGCGTCGGGGGGGCGATGACGCCGCGGCGAGCGGCTCCGGCGCGGTCGGGTCGCCGATCCCCCGGTAGTGTGTGGGGATCTCCGCGGCCTCGAGGCGCTCGAAGGTGTACGCACCCATCGTGCACAGCACCGCCCCCTTCGACTCGAGGCGATCGGGCATCTCGCCCCAGTCGAAGATGGAGTACCGATCCGTGAATCGGAACGCCCCTAGCCCAGGCCCGTCGGGTCGCGCAGGGGTGTGTATCTCGAACTCCTTCACGCTCGTCATACCAGATGAGGGGTCGACCCCGTCATGAAGCCTTCTGGGAGACGGCCACACTCAAATGCTCCAGCGACTGACCTCCAGGTGATGATGGTGACGACGCACGTGGCGATGGGGTTGCTGTTGGCGGTGCCCATCGCCGTTGTGACCCCGGCGTACGCGGCGGTGGCGGCGGTGGGGGCGATCATCGGTGGGATCTTGCCGGACATCGACCTGTTCGTCGGCCAGCACCGGCGGAGCCTCCACTACCCAACGTACTACTCCGTCGGTGCGGTGATCATGGCTGGGGTCGCGATGGGTGTCGGCGATCCGGTGGTGGTCGCTGCGGCCGTGGCCCTCGGTGCGGCGGGCCTGCACTCGATCACCGACTGGCTGGGCGCGGGTGATGAGCTGCGGCCGTGGGAGCGGACCTCCCCGCGGGGGGTGTACCTGCACGTCCGGCGGCGGTGGCTGCGCCCGCGGTACCTCATCAGATACGATGGTGCACCGGAGGACCTCATGCTCACGGTGGTGTGTGCAGCGCCCGCGATGGTGGTCTACGATGGGCAGATCAGGGCGGTCATCGCTGTCGGTCTCGTGATCGCGATGCTGTACACACTGGTCCGCAAGCGACTCCCTGACCTGCTCGGAATCTGACCGTCAGTCCCCAGCGGGGATCGCAGCGAGTGCGGGATCGGCGTCGATCACCGCACGGATCTGATCATCGACCCAGCCACCATCCGGATCGTGGAGGTAGCGGTCGTGGATCGCGAGGCGCTCCTGCAGCTCACTGCCTGCGGCTTCGACGACCTCACGGAGATGCTCGACCGCTGGCCATGGATGCGCGGGGTTGATGTGGTCGACGGTCACGGGGGAGACACCGCCCAGATCGACGATGCCGTAGGAGAGGAGGTCCTCGATCGGGGAGAGGTTCGGTGGGACCTGGATCGCGACCTCCGTGGGGAGGATCGCACGTGCCATCGTGAGCACCCGCCGCATGGTCTCCACGTCGGGCTGTGGGTACGGTGACCGCTCGTTCGGCACGACACCCTGGATGATCACCTCCTGGATGTGGCCGTACCGCGCATGCAACGCGGCGATCGCAGCCAGACTCTCGGCGCGGTCACGCCACCCCTCACCGATACCGACGAGGATCCCGGTGGTGAACGGCATCTGGGCACGACCTGCAGCGGCGATTGTCTCGAGCCGATCCGCCGGTGTCTTGCGACGCACACCTGCGTGTGCTGGCACCTCTGCGGTCGTCTCAAGCATCACACCCATCGATGCGTTCACAGGCCCCAACAGCTCGAAGTCCGCATCCGTGAGGTCGCCCGGGTTCGAATGAGGGAGCAGGCCGTGTGTGAGCGCACGCTCACAGCAGTCGTACAGATACGTCAGGATAGAGTCGTACCCCCACGACCCGAGCTGCTGATGAATCTCAGTGTACCGATCATCCGGGCGATCACCGAAGGTGAACAGCGCCTCCGTGCAGCCGACAGCCTTCGCCCCTCGGAGCAGGTCATCGACCTCCGTAGGCGACAGCAACGAAGCCTGTCCTGGTGGATCGTAGTAGGTGCAGTAGCCACAGGTGTAGCGGCAGGCGGTCGTCAGTGGGATGAACGCGTTCTTTGCGAAGGTGATCGGGCGCTGCACCCCGATGGGCGATGGTGTAAGCTGCGTGACCCCGTCGATCGCTGCAGAGTCGAGTGAGGCGATGACGGGGTGGGTGGCAGACATGCTGTGGCCGCCCTCTGTCATGCGGTTACCTAACTATTATGACCCAGACATCACCTGGTCACCCCGACCCGTCCATCATCCCGCGAGAGCGTGAAGCCCCACGATCTGAGCAGCGCAGCCGCCTGTCCGTCCGAGTGCAATAGCACCTCCGGGAGGTCCACTGGCTCATCGATATCGGTCGACAGCCGCATCGAATCGACCTCGGTGGCTGGACTGCCGAGGGTGGCTGCGACCTGCCGATGATCGAGGATCGATGCACCGTGGTAGTCGGCGGTGAATGCGGGCTCGCGGATGACCAAGCCGTTTGTTCCACCTCCTCGTCCGGGCGCCAGCACCACCGGTCCAGGGGTGCTCACGAATCGCTCGACGGTCTCGGGCGTCACCAACGCGCAGTCCGCCATGATCACCCCCACGGCCGGCGCACCAGCGGTGAGACGACGGCTGATCTGTGCCGTCACCGCGGTCGACAAGGAGCGCGCATCATGGACCACCTCACAGGGACACCGCAGCGAGGACCCCGCAGGCGTGAGGACCACCGGCACCTGACCGGCCGTGTCGATCGCCCCGATGACGTCCGTCAGCATCGCCTCAGCGAATGCCCGGCGTTCGGGCGCATCCAGTGTCGGTCTCAGCCGTCGCTTCGGCTCGGTGGGGTCGTATGGGACGAGGATCTCCATCGCCTGGTCAGCCCAGTCGGTCTGGACCGCCCATCCGCTGCAGTAGCAGGTAGATGCCCCCACCGACGATCGCCAGCAGGATCAGGCCGCTGACCCCGTACAGGATCAGTTGGTTGCGCCGGTCTGTACCAGCCTGCTCTCGTGCCATATCCGTCGCGTCTCGCGCCAGATTCGTCGCGAGGTCGAACTCCTCGCGCTCATACGCCGTGACAGCGTTCGAGAAGGTCCGCTCAGCCTCCGGGGCGTCCGTCGATGCGATCGCCGCCGCGGCCGTCTCCAACTCCTCACGTGCTGCCAGCGAGGTGGATGTGTAGTGGGTTGCGGTCATCGTGTCGATCGGCTCGACCGCCCCGCCGACCTCCGTCTGGCCCAGCTCCATCACCACGAAGCTCTGCATCGGCTCATACGTGTACGCGTCGATGGGTGGGACATCGCCACGGACGTTGACCGTCACCCGGCTCGTGCCATCCTCGACGTCGACAGTCGCCCCGTTGAACGACTGCCCGGTGTAGCGCTCCTGGTCGATCTTCGAGTCGGTCTGGTCGTAGTAGGTGACCGTCCATGTCACCTCATCCAGCTCCGTCTCCCCGGTGATGACCCACGAATCGTAATCGGGGCTGCGGTACAACGCGGTGAACTCGTACTCCGCGGACACCTGTTCGTCCACAGCTGCGGTGTCGACCGACTCGGAGACCGTCGCCGACAGCCCCATCGCGGGTGTGCTGAAAACCGCCAGCACGAGCAACCCCGTCAGAAGTGCTCTAGAACAGCGATTCAAGCTCATCACCATCATCACGTACCAGTGATTCGAGATTCTCCTGGCTCTGGCTACGGATGTCCTCGATGTTCTCCTGTGCCTCGATCGCCACCTGCTGGAGCTCCTTGATCCGGGGCACATTGGTCACACCGGACAAGAGGGTGACCGCCGCCACCCGGTCGGATTTGCTGAGCGGATAGTCTCCGCCACGGACCTCCATGCTCCCGGTCTGGTCTTCGATCCAGCGGCGGCCACGCTCGATCCCCTTCCGATTGAGGAACTCCGGGGGCCCCGCGATCACCAGCAGCGCCCGTTCGGTCCCCTCGATCTCACATGGAAGGGTGAGGCGCCCCAACGCCGCCTTGCGGACCAGCGATGTGATGCGGTTCGTCGTGTTCGCCGAGTCGAAGCTCCCGAGATCGTTGCTGTTGCCGGTCAGTCGTGACAGCAGGCCTCCACCACCCGACGACTGCACCTCGACCTCCTCCGATGCGTAGCCCAGCGTCGAGACCCCGCCACCTGCCAGGGTGTTGATGATCTCCGAGGAGTCCACGACGGACTCTGCCACGTCGCCGCTCGCGGTGATCTCCCCTGCTCCGAACAGGACACCGAACCGGGTGACGATCTCATCGTTGATGACCTCGAAGCCACCGGAGACGGATTCGCCCGTCTTGCGCCAGGAGTCGTTGTCGAACACGAGGAGATTGTCGACCTCGCGGATGAACGTCTGGAACGACCGGGCGGCGTTCAACGTGTAGATGCCCCCCTCATCGGTGCCGGGGAGGATGCCCAGTCCATAGACGGGTTCGGTGTAGATCCGCTTCAGATGTTTGGCGATGACCGGTGCCCCGCCACTGCCGGTCCCCCCGCCGAGGCCGGCGACGACCAGGAACGCATCCACCTCATGCACGGGGATGTTGTCGATCGCCCCTTGGACCTCATCCACGTCCTCCTCAGCGATCTGTGCACCCAGTTCGTTGTCGGCACCCACACCATGGCCCTTCACACGGGCCTGCCCGATGAGGATCCGCTGGTCCATGGGGATGTTCTGCAGGCCCAGCAGGTCGGCCTTCGCCGTGTTGACCGCGATCGCGACCCGTACGATGTCGGACCCATGGCGCTGGTCGTACTCGACAAACTTGTCGATGATCTTCCCACCAGCCTGCCCAAACCCGATCATTGCAAGCTTCATGGTGTGGGTCCCCTCAGCATTGCGTCATATAACCCTGAATGGGGGAATAAAGGTTCTGATACCCGAGGACGGACGTCAGACGGATTCACCGTCCGCGCGATCAGGACGGTCCGAGGTACGTCCCGAGTCGGGTCAGATCCTGCTCGGAGAGACCGAAGGCGTCGATGTCGTTGCTCCGGGTGACGTTATCGACCCGGAGCGACCGATACTGGTCGAGTCCCATCGGGACGCCAGGGATCGCCTCACCGATGGTGAGGCCCACCCGCGCGAGGATCATCGGGACCGGCAGCACGGTGACGGATTTGCCCTCCGCCCGGTGGATGAGCTTGGCGATCTCCGCGAGCGTGAGCCGCTCGGGCCCCCCGAGCTCGTAGGTCTGCCCACGGTGGGTGGGATCGTCGATGACCTCCACGATGATCGTCACGAGGTCCTCCACGTGGATCGGCTGGAACCGCGTCTGTCCCCCACCGGGGAGTGCTGCGAGATACGGCGGCGCCAGGAGTTTGGTGAACGAGATGAACTCCCCGCCGGAGCCGAAGACGACCGAGGGCCGGAGGATGGTCGATGTGAGGTCCGAGTGCCGGACCGCCCGCTCTGCGGCTCCCTTCGCTCGGATGTACGCCGTCGCGCCGTCTGGATCCGCACCCAGGGCGCTCATCTGCACGAAGTGTGCGACCCCCGCATCCGTCGCGGCATCCAGCAGATGCTCGGTGCCCTGCCGATGGACCACATCATGTTGCACGTTGCCCCCCGCCGGCGTGAACAGCGGTGAGAGTGCGACGAGGTTGACCACGACGTCGACGGCCGCGAAGATCCCCTCCAGCGTCCCTGGGTCGGTCACATCGGCGGCGACCCGATCGACACCTGCGGGAAGTGTGGCATCCGCCGGTGTCCGGGCGATGACGGTCACCTCATGCTCATCGATGAGGCGCTCGGCGAGGGCGGTCCCGATGAACCCGGTTCCGCCGACGATGGCAGTATGCATGCGCAGTAGCTAATGGGGCTGGCTAAAATTAGCTACCGATGTCGCAAGGGCGCGCCCGCGGGGACTGGGAGGGACGACTGATCACACTCGAGGGACTGGATGGGAGTGGGAAGTCCACCGTGGTCGCAGAGCTACAGCACCGGCATCCGCAGTGGACGTTCACCCGGGAACCCACCGGTTCGTGGTACGGCGATGCGGTGCGTCGGTCGGTCGGGAGCGAGCACGCGGACCCGATCGCCGAGCTGTTCCTCTTCATCGCGGACCACGCTGAGCACCTTCGCACGACCATCCGTCCCGCGCTGCGTGCCGGTGATGTGGTGGTCTCGGACCGCTACATCGACTCGCGGGTCGCATATCAGGCGGTGACGCTCGCCGGGCAGATCGACGACCCGGCTGGGTTCATCTGGGAGGTGCATGAGCCGTTCACCATCCTCCCCGACATGACGGTGTTCCTGGATATCGACCCCGAGATGGCGGCCGACCGATCGGGGGGGACCAACAAGTTCGAGCAGGTGGCGCATCTCCGGCAGGTCCGACGGCGGTATGAGACGATCATCGCGGAGGCGCCAGGGCGATTCGAACGCGTGGACGCATCAGGCTCCCCGGCGACGGTGGTCGACGCGGTGGAGATGGCCATCGACGATGCAGATCACCGCTGAGCCGGCAGCTGCGCAGCCGGTGGTTCCATGTACAGAAACTCGATGGTCACCCCCAGCAGCAGGGGCAGCAACACGGTCACCCCGAGCGCGAGCACCGGCGAGCCCAGGTCGACACCGAGGCCCAGCCCCCCGCTGAGGACCAGGGTGCCGACGAGCAGCACCAGCGGGATGAACACCAGTGCGAACAGGAGCTGCCCCCAGGTGCTCGCCAAGCGCAAGCGGAGGAATCGCATGATGATCCCCGCTGTGAGGGTGTGGAGCCCCACGATGAGGAGTGTCCCCACGATCCCGACCACGCTCACCATCGTGGTCAGTCAATGGCAACGTACGTCTTGGTGTCGATGACACCGTCGATGTCTGCGATCGCATCGGCGACGAGCTGCAGTGCGTCGTAGACCTCATCGGTGTGCGTCTCTGCGATCAGATCATACGTGCCGGCGACCAGATGCGCCTCCGAGACGGGGTCCAACGCGGTGATCGCCTCGAGCACACCCGACCGGTCGGTCTGTCCGATCTTCGCGAACACGAATGCGTCGGTCATGGTCACACCGGGTGGGATGGACCAATGAATCATTCGGAGGGTATGTTTATGCGGTGGCATAGCACACCTCTCACACATGCAGATCATCGTCCTCGGGGCAGGCCGCGTGGGGATGCGGACCGCGCGTGTGCTGCGGAGGGAGGGACATGCTGTGACGGTCATCGATGCAGACAGAGATCGCATCGAGATGGCGGATGAGGATGGCTTCTCGAGCGTTCATGGTGATGGCTCACACGAGGATGTGCTGATCGATGCTGGGGTTGAGACAGCGGCGGCCATCGGGGCGCTGACGGGGGATCTCAATGTGAACTTCGCGGCCTGTTCGATCGCCAAGTATCACACCACATGGACCGTGATGCGCGTCGACATCGACCACCGTGAGCGGGTGTACCATCGGTATGCGGATGAGATCGATGAGGTGGTCTACCCAGAGCGCCTGGGGGCGATCGGTGCCAAGAACGCCCTGTTGGGAGGATCGATACGGGCGATCGCGGATGTTGCACAGAACCTCCAGGTCGTCATCATGGAGGTGACGGAGAAGTCACCGATGCGCGGCTACACGATCGAGGAGCTCGCACTGCCGAGCGGTGCGGAGGTGCTCGCGTTCGGGAAGGCGGGTGCACCGATGCGGATTCCTCTCGCAGATGACTCGCTGGCGGTGGGTGATCGGATGGCAGTGCTCGCAGACTTCGATGTGCTCGAGGAGACCCGACAGCTCATCGTCGGGCAGAAGCTGGTCCCTGAGGGAGGGGTGGTGTCGTGATCGCCTATGTGCTGGTGGATGCGAACTCCGGGCGGGTCGATGAGCTGACAGCTGCGATGGCGGAGGTGCATCCATCGGTCGAATGGGTCCGAGTTGTCGCCGGTGACGTCGATTACATCGTCAAGATCGATGTGGCGGAGGCCGCAGCTGTCCATGAGGTGACCGCAGGGCTCCTGGAGATCGGGGACATCGGCGACACCCTCACGTACGTGGCGATGGAGTAGGGTGGATCACCCGGACGGATCGGTCGCACGCTCACGGAGTGTGCGTGCCACATCGGTGTAGCTGTACCCTGGGATGAGGCCCTCCACATAGGTGCCCTCGATGTACTCTGCGACGGCGGTGATATCATCGAGTGCCCGGTCCAGGTTCTGATCAGCGACCGTGATGTCCACAGCGATCATCGCAGGGCCACGCTCGGTGTGCACCGCGAGTGAGTGGTGCCCTCGTGTCGCACCCGCGATGTCAGCGAGCCGCAGCTCGAAGGTGCGGAACCACTCATCCTCGACGACCGACGGGATCGGCTCCTCGGTGACCATTCCCAGCGGCGGCACCAGCACACGGAGGTCGAAGGCAGGCTGCCCGTCGACACTCGACGGCTCGACAGAGATGGTGAAGACGGTGACCTCCAGGCTGAAGCTGCCCATCTCGGTCGGCACCGCTGTGGACGCTCTGGCCAGTGCATCCCGAGCCGCGCCTGTTGGGTCATCCATGTGCGGCCTCACGCTCGGGGGCCATTTGTGATGTGCGGTCGCTGGGGCAGATTTAATATGAACGTCCATGAGGGTTCGTCTGACGCTTCGTCTGGAGGGCCGAAGCGTCAATCGGGACCTACACAGGGCGGCTGTGGACGCCGGACCGTCCGGGTCCACGCTTTTGCGGCAGATGCGGGGGATGGGATTTGAACCCACGAACCCCTTCGGGAGCGGATCTTAAGTCCGCCGCTTTTGGCCAAGCTCAGCCACCCCCGCGCGGACCGCATGCCACCTTCGCCAGCGGCCGAAAAGTAGCTTCGCCTCGGCCGCTCACCAGTCAACACTGAAGGTGCCATCACCGTGTGGGTCGGGGGCGACCTCTGCATCGGTCCGTCGGTCGATGATGTGGATGACCCCCGCACCCTTCTTCGCAGGACAGACCTCAGCGGCTCGGATGTTCTCATCGAGCTCTGTCTCGTCGATGAAGTACGTCCGGGGCCGAGCGAGCCCCGAGGTGATATCCATCTCCCAGTTCGCCGCGACCTCAGCACACCGCCCTGCTCCGATACAGCGGTTCGCCTCGAAGATGATCTTGTATGGTTTCTCGTCGATCGGGGGGGCGTTGGCAGAGTCGCCGATCTCACTCGGTGCGACCGAGGGGGATGAATCAGGCATGCTGTGACTTTTGCCCCGCAGCTGATTGGTTATTGCGACTCAGCCATCGAACGTTACTCCGTCGATGCTCACCGCCTCCAGTGGTCGATCCTGCCCATCAGTATCAGCTGCACCGATCGACTCGACCACCTCCATCCCACCGGTGACGCGTCCGAAGACCGCATGCCGGTCATCCAGATGGGGCTGGGGTGCCAGCGTGATGAAGAACTGCGACCCGTTCGTGTCGGGCCCGCGATTGGCCATCGAGAGCACCCCCGCTGCATCATGCCGGAGCTCGGGGTGGAACTCGTCATCGAAGGTGTAGCCCGGACCGCCGGTCCCATCACCGGCGGGGTCACCACCCTGGATCATGAAGTCGGCGATCACGCGGTGGAACACGGTCCCCGGGTAGAGGGGATCATCCCGCTCCTCGCCGGTGTCAGGGTCGGTCCACGACTGCTCGCCCTCAGCCAATGCCCGGAAGTTCGCGACGGTCTTCGGTGCACGCTCGTCGTACAGGTCGATCTCGATCATCCCCGCGGAGGTCTGCATATGTGCCGTCAGGTCACCGGTCATGATGGGTGCAGGATGCGGAGTCGTAAAGCAACCCGGATGTCACCTCAGAACGCCCGCGCCTGCTCGAGGACCGCCGCGGCAGCTCCCTCTGTGAGACTCTCACGGGCCAACTCGATGCCCCTGGCGATCGAGGGTGCATCCTCTCGGGCGTAGATGCGCAACGCGGCATTCAACAGTGCGGCGTCACGGACCGGCTCGGCCGCCTCACCCGCGAGCACCGCCTCGGTCACACGAGCGGAGGCGCCTGCGAGGTCATCCCCATCGACCCGCAGGTCAGCCTCGGTGAACGCGAGGTCGTAGCTGTCAGGCTCGATGGCATAGTCGGTGAACGCACCATCGGTCGACTCCCCCACGGTGGTGTAGCCCGGTCGGATGTCGTCGTATCCCTCCATCCCCTGGAACATGAGCACACGCCGTGGGGTGGGATGCTCCATGGCCGCGAACGTCTCGACGATCTTCTTCGCGAAGGCCAGATGGTAGAATGAGCCGAGGTGGACGGATGCTCCCGCAGGATTGGCGATCGTTTCGATCGTGTTGATGAACGTCCGGACCCCCATCTGATCGCGCCGACCGGTCAGCGCGGCGATGTGGGGGGCGAACGCCGGCTGATAGTAGAAGCCAAATCCGACCGCGTCTGTCATCTCAGCCGACTCCGCGGGATCTAGGTCCGTGCGCACCCCCAGGGCATCCAACACGTGCTTGTATGCATCCTGCTTCTGGGTGGGGACACGGTCACCTGAGTGGACCACGACCGGGGTGCCAGCACCTGCGGCGATCATGCCAGCGATCACACCGAGGATGGCCGTGCGGCCCTTGCCATCGTAGTTCGCCCCACAGTCGACGGGGTCGACCGTAGGGCTCACGACCCGCGTCTGCTCCATCATGACGTCTGCGTAGGCCGCCAGTTCCTCAGGCGTGTTGTGCTTCCACCGGTTCGCGAGCCAGAATGCCCCGAGGGTCGTCGGATCTGGATCACCTGCGAGGATCTGGTGCATCGCTGCGGTCGCCTGCGGCCGGCTGAGGTCCTGTGCCGATTTGATACCCGTGCCCACAACCTCCGTCATCAGCCGCTTCAACGGCCATGCTTCTGCGTCGGTGGCGGGGGGAGCCTGTGCCATGTATCACATGATGGCGGCGGCGGCAAAAGCCACGCGCCTCGTGACGAAACGGGTACATGCGTCGACCGGCAAGGCAGTGTATGGGCGCGGCGACCGAGGACTGGCAGCTGGGACTTGATGCGACCGATCGGGCCCTGATCGATGGGTTCCAGAGTGGATTCCCGCTGCGGCCAGACCCCTTCGTGTCGGTCGGGGGGGCACTCGAGACGAGTGCGGCGGATGCGTTTGCCCGCCTCGAGACGCTGCTTGACCGCGGCATCGTCAGGCGCTTCGGGGCCGTGCTGAATCCGCCGGTGATCGGGTCATCCACGCTGGCGGCAGTGCAGGCACCGCAGGAGCGGTTCGACGAGATCGCCGCGGTGATCAACGGGTACGACCAGGTCAACCACAACTACCGACGCAAGCATGCGTGGAACATGTGGTTCGTCGTGACCGCAGCCACCCAGGACAGACGCGACCAGATCCTCGGGGAGATCAGTCAGCGGACCGGGTGTGCGGTCCTGAATCTGCCCATGCTCACCGACTACTACATCGACCTCGAGTTCCCTGTCGTCAACGACGATCGCATCGCCCGTGAGGGGGTCACGGAGACGGAGGTGACGGCGACGCGCATCAGTGAGGAGGCCATCGGCGACCTCTCGGACACGGAGCGTGCGATGATCCTTGCGATCCAGGACGGCTTCCCGATGACGATGACTCCGTATGCGGACATCGGCAGGCAGCTGGGGGTCGAAGCGGAGACCGTCACCGAGACGATCGGGGGCCTGATCGAGAAACGCTGCATCAAACGGGTCGGGTGTGTGATCAATCACATCACCACGGGCTTCACCGCCAACTGCATGGTGGTGTGGGATGTGCCTGATGTAGCGTTGGACGAGCACGGCGAGCAGGTGGGTCGGCTCCCATATGTCACGCTGTGCTACCACCGGCCACGACGGCCCGACCAGGGGTGGCGGTACAACCTCTTCACGATGGTCCACGGTCGTGAGGCGGCGATCGTGGACGCGAAGATCGACGAGCTCGCCACGGACCATCTCCCCTACCCGCATGAACGGCTGTACTCCGAGGAGAAGTTGAAGCAGACTGGTGCACGGTACCGAGCGTTGCTGGATGAGTGACCGACCGATTCACAGGAGCCGATCCAGCGTGCGAACCGCCACTGCATGCCCACGCCGTGTCCCACCGACGACTGCTCGAGTTACCCCGTATCGGAACTTTCGACGCGTGGCCGTGAGGTAGTGCCTGAGGGCCATGCGTAACGGGGTCCGCCGGCCGTCGATGGCGTATGGCCGCTGCCGCAAAGCGTTGATCACCAGATCGGCATCCGCCGCATGAGCTGATTCGATGGGCAGTTCGACCGTCGTGTACGCACGCCCGACGTACCCAGCGCGGTGGGCATCGCTCCCTGCGACCCCAGGATACTCGTGCCGTGCTGCATAGCGGGCTGCCCGACGGTTCTGGTACCCCGTCACAGTCCAGGAGTTGTACGTCTCGATCGCATCGGGCCGCACATCCCGGAGCCGCCGTCGGGAGATACCGTGGCGACTCCGCTGGAATGGGTGTGCGACGACCGAGACACCGCCCTGTGCGCGCACATCCTCGATCGTCGAGGCGACAGATTGCTGAGGCTCAGGCAGGCTTTCGATACCGAGTGCTAGCAGGTGGCCTGCAGCGGTCGATACCTCCGCACCGACGATCCCGATGAGACCGTAGTCGGGGGCGAGCTGTGCCGCCTTGCGCGAGCCCTCGATCGCATCATGGTCGGTGACGACGACCGCATCGAGACCGATCTCAGACGCCTGCTCCAACAGCACATCGACCGGTTCGGACCCATCATACGATGCAGCTGAATGCACGTGTGGATCGATGCGCAGGCGGACTACCACTACACCCTCCTCAGTCCTCCAGTGGTAAGAGCCTGGCCGCGATCAGTTCGCCAGGTCCTCGGCGATCGCTGCCGCCTGCTCATATCCGTTCCAGAACGCTGCCGGCACGCGACCCACACCGGTCACCCAGTCGCCGGCCACGCGGAGCCGGGCATCACTGAGGGGGCCATGGACGCCCGCATCAACCGCATCCTCGGGGAGCGCATAGCGCCACCACTGATGATCGGTCCAATCCGGGAGGCGGTAGCGGTCATCGTCGACTGTCTGAGCGATCATCTCCGAGACCGCCTCTGCGATCTGCGCATCAGAGGTCTCTGCATGTCGACGGGAGTACCCAGCACCCAGCTGGGCAATCCACAGACTCTCACCATCCGGCACCCGTCCCGGCTTGCACTCCTCACGACTGAGCCATCCCACCGGCCGAGTGTGATCGGGATCGACGACCGCATACCATGGGAACTCGCTGGAGAAGGGGTAGTGCAGTGCCACCGTGTGGACCGACCGGTAGGGGACAGAGTCGATGGCGAGGGCCGCCGGATCAATCGCCTCTGGTCCATCCGAGGCTTTGAGCAGGTCCGCGGTCTGCGGTGCAGGGGGGGTCAGGACCACCCAGCGGAACGGGCCATGGCGGGTCCCATCGGTGGCAATGAGCTCCCAACTGGTGGATGCTGGGGCCAGTCGATCGATACGCATCCTGCGATGAACTTGGACATCGGCGTCCGCCAACACTCGCTTTGCGAACTGGGTGATGCCATCGGCGTAGGTCCAGTGCACACCGGCCGGTGGGTCCCCCGCGCTTGGCCGACCATCCTCCCCGTAGACCCACACCGGCGCCTCGATCGCCCCAGCATCATGTGTCCCTAACCGGTCGATCAGGTCGGCTGTTCGCTCATCGGCGACGGTGATGTAGTTCGCCCCATGGTCGTAGATACATCCATCACGTCTACGGCTCGCCGCGCGTCCGCAGACACCCCCGCTCTTCTCGAAGACCTCGAGCGTGGCATCGGTATCACGAAGCCGATCGATGACCCCCATGCCGGCGGGGCCGGCGCCGATTATGGCGACATCACGGGGCGGGGAGGAGCTCATGCGAGCATCAGCAACTGCGGCTGCAAGTACTTACTGCCCATCACAGTAGCATCGCAGGAAGTTGCCGATCAGCTGATGCCCCACCCCAGTCAGGACCGACTCGGGGTGGAACTGGACAGCCTCAAGCGGGTAGTCGCGATGGCGGACCCCCATGATGAGCGCCTCAGCATCCGCGGTCCGGGCGGTCACCGACAGGGCCGCAGGCACCGTCTCGGCGATCAGGGAGTGGTAGCGTCCTGCGACGAACTCCGCGGGGAGATCGGTGTAGATCCCCGCACCATCGTGGGTGATCTGCGAGGTCTTGCCATGGACGGGTCTTGGTGCCCGGCCGATCTCGCCGCCATAGACGTGCACGGCCGCCTCGAGACCGAGGCACACCCCCAGGACCGGCACCTGTGGTGCCAGGTCTGTCAGCACAGCGGTGGTGACACCCACATCCCGTTCGTGCGCGGGATGTCCGGGGCCCGGGCTGATCACGACTGCATCGGGAGTGACCGCCATGATGCTCGAGAGGTCGGCCGTGTTGCGGAACACCTCGACTGTCGGTGGTGACCCATCGAGACGTTGGGTCGAGAGGTACTCGACGAGGTTGTAGGTGAACGAATCGAAGTTGTCGATGACGGCGATCGTTGTCATGGATCCTCCGCTGTGGCCGCACGGAGTGCCGACAGCACCGCCCCCATCTTCTGGTCGGTCTCGGCGAACTCCGCGGCGGGGTCGCTGTCGGCGACGACCCCCGCACCAGCCCGGACGGTGACCCGCCCGTCCACCGCGGTTGCGGTCCGGATCACGATGGCGAAATCTGCATCACCCGACCACGACCAGTAGCCGACCCCACCCCCATACACACCGCGTGGACCATCCTCGAGCGCGCGGATG
>UEYW01000003.1_pt1 | contig 15589 bp, 15 predicted proteins | sample 1903741 | NCBI WGS metagenome assembly UEYW01 (sample SAMEA4776353, study PRJEB27445) | saltern metagenome | biome: Hypersaline environment; feature: solar saltern; material: Pellet | place: Spain | collected 2012-08 | depth 0 m
CACGGAGCCTCATCGCCGACCGTGCGCGGACGATCGGCCGGTACATCCGCGAGACGATCGTCGATCCCGAGGTGTCGCTGGGTGCGGCGACCGACGCGGGCGCGGGGCTGCTGCCCGGCGAACCCGAGCATCGCGCCCGGGAGCGACAGCGATGTGTGGGCGCCCGCCTGCCCGTCGGCGATGCCCAGCGGCTGGGTGCGATCGCCCGGGAGCGGGGTGTCCCAACCGAGCTCATCCCCGCGGGATTCTGATCGGGCTCAGTCTGTCAGGGCCGCCTTCAGCGCAGGTCCGAGGAGGATGCCGACGATCGCGAGCAGCAGGCCGATCGCGAGGGGGTCGGACACGAAGATGTCGAATGAGCCACCAGAGACGGCGAGCGACCGATAGAGGTTCGACTCGGCGATCGGACCGAGGATGGCGCCGAGGACGAACGCGATCACTGAGTACTCGTGGCGCTTGAGGTAGAAGCCGACGAAGCCGAGCAGCACCACGGTGAGCAGGTCCACCCAGTTGTTCCGCAGTGCGAGCGATCCCAGGAAGGACAGCACGATGATCGCGGGGATGATCACGTGCGTATCGATCTGCGTCAGGTAGCCCGCGCGGGGGATGACGGTGAGTCCGACGATGACGATCACGAGGCTGCCGACGAGCAGGGCGAGCAGCACCGCATAGGTCACATCGAGCTGTGTGGTGAACAGGTCCGGTCCGGGGCGCAGCCCGTGCATGATCAGCCCGCCGAGTAACACCGCCGTCGACCCGCTGCCGGGGATGCCGAAGGCGAAGGTGGGCACGAGCGACCCGCCGACGGTCCCGTTGTTCGCGCTCTCTGAGGCGATGACCCCCTCGGGGATGCCACTCCCGAACGCATCGGGCGTGTCCGAGGAGCGGACCGCCTCACCGTACGAGAGGAAGTTGGAAACCGATGCACCGGAACCCGGCACCGCACCGACGAGCATCCCGATGATCGCCGACTTCGCAACGAGGATCGGGTGTGAGACCGCATTGCGCAGCCCGGCGATCCGGCTGCCCTCCATGGTGACGGCCTCCTGTGCGATGGTGTCCTCCGCGGCAAGGCGGATCATTTCCGCGATGGCGAACAGCGCGATCAGGATGGCGATGTACGACAGGCCGCTGTACAGCACGGTCGAGCCGAAGGTGAACCGCTGGACGGGGACCGTCGGTGCGATGCCGACGGTCATGAGCATCAGGCCGAAGGAGCCGGCGACGAGCCCCTTGACGACCGACCCCTTCGTGATCACCGAGATCATCGCGAGCCCCAAGATCGCCAGCAGGAAGTAGTGTGGCGAACCGAACAGCAGGACGATCTCGATCATGAGCGGCGAGATGAGGATCAGGATCCCGATCGTCAGGAACCCCCCCAGCGCCGAGGCGGACGCTGCGGTCGTCAGCGCATTGATCGCCTGTCCCCGTTTGGACATCGGATAGCCATCGAACGTCGTTGCGGCTGCGCCTGCGGTCCCAGGCACGTTGATCAAGATCGCAGAGATCGACCCACCGTACATCGCCCCACTGTAGATGCTGATCAGCAGAATGATCGCATCGGTCCCCTCCAACGGGATCGTCAGCGGGAGGACGATCGCCATCCCGAGCGTCGCGCCGATGCCGGGCAAGGCGCCGAAGAAGATGCCGACGACCAGCCCGACCAGGATCCACAGCGGCGTCTGCCCAGAGAGGACGTGCCCCGCAGCCTCAGCCAATGTCGGGAGGATCGCAGACATCTACAGGCCCTCCAGCAGCCCTGAGAGGTCGAGCACCCAGCCCCCGGCGATCGGCAGGTCGAGCACCGTGTAGAACCCCAGCGCGAGCAGGAACGCCATCAGGGTGAGACCGACGCGGAGCACAGGGGGGTGCCGCGACCAGCTGGAGTAGAGGTACGCGAACATCGGTGAGACCCACAGCATGCCCACGAGCAGCGATCCGACCGCGTAGCCGACGATGGCCACGCTCGTGAACAGCTGCGGTCCCATCCCCCAGTTGCCTTTGACGGCCTCGGCCGTCTCCGCTGCGGTCGTGTCGGTGATCCCCGTGCGCACGTCTCGCTCGAGGTCCTCTTCGGCGCCGAACAGCTCCGCTGATTCGACGACGTACGATCGCAGCTGCGATGGGAGGCGGTCTGCGACCAGCAGCAGCAGCGCTCCGATGATGACGACCCCACTGGTCATCCGCGGGAACAGCCCCGCGGTGGGGCCGAAGCTGAACGACCGGATGAACACGAAGCCCCCGATGAGCAGGAGGAGGGCGGGGAGGAGGACCCGAGATGTCGGCCGTGCGATGGAGGTGCTCACGGCCACGCGCCTCCACGCGCGGGATGCCCGGGACGACTGGCCGGTCCTACGGAGGGACCACCAGCGGTGGGTGGTGCTACCATGAACCTACATCATCGGTGCGGTATATAATGGTTTATCGGTCACGTCTCGCGCGCAATCGTGCGCTGAACATCAAGGAGGATGCCTCCGGTGAGGATCGTGATCATGACGAGCACACCGAAGGCCACCTGGAAGCCCGCCACACCCGCGACCGACCCGACGATGAGCGGGCCGAGCGCCCCACCTGCGAGGTAGACACTTCGTGTGAACCCGAGGTCGCCTCCCATCGTTGCGGGGTCGAACCCATCCATCAGGTACGCCTGCATCACGGGTGGGAACCCCTTCTGACCGATCCCGAAGAGCACGATCGCAAGGGCGCTGACCCACACACCCTGGCCCAGGACGAGCAGGCTGATGCCAGCGGCGGCGATGCCCACACCACCCAGCGCGATGACCGGGCGGGGGAGATGGTCACTGCCCCGGCCAGCCAGCGGCCTGATCACCAGGCCCACCACGAACAGCAGCCCGTACAGTTGGATGGCCGTCGATGTGGCATAGCCGTGGACGACGCTGAGGTAGGTGGGCAGGAACCCCACGAGGCCGCCGACGACGATCTCGAAGGAGGTGTAACCGATGATGATCTTGCGGATGGGTGGTCGGATGAGGACCCGCGCCATGGTGGCACGGACGGGCAACTGGAGACGCTGAGGTCGCAAGGGGCCCTCCAGCCGGTTGTGCAGCACCACCATCGCGAGCACCGCCAGGACGATCACGGGGAGGAACCCCAGCCGCCACAGCCCCGCCCCGATGACCACGGTGGCGATGGCGGTCGCGGCGAGCCCACCGATGTCGGTCGCCGTGGTGTTGACCCCGAAGGCGAGGCCACGATGCCGGGCGAACAGCCTGGTCAGCTCGGCGCGATCTGCCGGGCCGTAGATGCCGAGGCCGACACCCGCGACCCCTGCCGCAAGCAGGAAGCCGCCGACCGAGGCGCTCACGATGAAGAGTCCGGCACCAACCGCGACGAGCCCCAGCCCCCACAGGAGCACCCCGCGACTGCTCCAGACATCCGACAGGTGCCCACCGGGGTACTGCACGACCCCGTAGGCGATTGTTGCCACAGATAGGCCGACGCCTGCCATCGTCGGTGACAGCGCCAGATCGGTGGAGATCGACGGCAACAGCGGGGGCAGCAGGTTGCGTGCGGTCTTGGCCACTGCGAGCCCGGCGGTGAGCCACACCAGCGTCCACAGCGGCCGACCTGATGGCCACGCGGTGGTGTCACTCACCGTGCATCGTGCAACACCGCGACGACCGGGACCGTCGATGCGAGCATGATCTGCTGGGTGACCGCACTGAAGACGACCTTCCCGATCGGGGAGCGCTTGCGGCCATCGACCACGATGTGTGAGACCGCATGATCGCGTGCGTAGGTGTCGAGCTGCGTGGCGATGTCTCCGACGAGCCCGACCGGGGTGACCTCGAGGTCAGCCGCTGCGGCGACCTCGGCCGCCACTCCTGCGGCGTACTCGCGCATCTGCTCGGGCTGCATGGGCGCACCGCCCTCATCCATCGCATGGACCTCCGCGCTCACGAACTCCTCTCGGTCGACGACATGGATCGCGATGAGCTCGCTCCCAAAGGCGGCGGCCAGCCGCTCGGCCTCCTCGATGACCCCAGAGTCGCTATCACCTGCATCCACCGCGGCTACGACTGCCATGGCTCAGCGTGGCAGTGACCTGCAATAAATGAATGGGACGCGCTCAGATGAACGCGTCTGCGGTCGGTTTGTCGATACGGTACAGCGTCACCCCGCAGTCAGCCGCAGCGCAGTCGAACCGGTAGGCGCTGGGGCCCTCACAGCTGCAGACGGGTGCATGGACGACGAGCTCGACCGGCGCGGCACACCGTGGACATGACGGGGTGTACACGCGCAGGGTCGACAGCAGGTGGCCACGGGTGGCCACCGGGAGGTCATCCCACTGCGGGTCACGGACCGCGAGGACTGTCGATGCGGCCACATCTGCGATGAGCGCGGCGTCGGACACCCACTGGCCGACGAGTGCCTCATCGATGTGGACCGAGATCCTGTCGCTGTCGCGGACGGGCGTGACCCGCACGCGGTCGGGGGCGGTCCCCACGAGCGACGCGAGTGCCTCTGTGAACCGCGGTGCATCGAGGGCTGTTGCCCGGAAGCGCTCGATGGCTGCCTCCCAGTCTGCGGCGACCGCGGCATCGAGCCGCGTATCATCGTCGTCCGTGTGGAGCGCGCCGATGGTATGGAGATGCGCTCCGGGGTCGCTGCGTCGATGGGTGGGGTGTGTGTGGGTCATGGGGGTGGGTTCCGGTGGTGCCCGGGATGCGCGCATGCGCATCGCCACCGGTGGGGTGGTCGGTCAGCCCTGTGACAGCTCGCGGATCCGGTCGATGTCGACCTGCTCGGGGATCTGTGCGATGGAGTCCTGGACCAACGCATCCGCCGCCTCCGGCGGACCGTAGGTGAGGCCGTTGCCGGTCTCCTCGGACCACTGCTGCAGTTCGTCGGAGGCCATCGCCTCCTCGATCGCCGCAGAGAGGGTCGCGATGTTCGCATCCGGGACACCCGGTGGCATGAACATGCCCCGGTTGAGCCCACCGATGTAGTCGATGGCGTCATAGCCCTGATCGGGCAGGGTCTCCGCATCGGGGAAGACGGTGCTGCCCCCGCTGAGCAGCACCGCCACGACCTCTGCACGGCCGGATTCGACGACCCCCTCGATCGCGAGGTCCGACCCGATCGTCGCGGGGATCTCCCCCGAGGCGACCGCCTGGCCCGCCGGGGCACAGCCATCATACCCCACGTAGTTCTCATACTCGAGGCCCATCTGGCTGCGCATCACGAGCGCGCCCACGTGGTTGAGCCCCCCCTGGGACTGGCAGCCACCGATCGCGGTGAACTCCCCGGACTGATAGCGGGAGACGAGATCGTCGAACCCGCTCACACCGAGGTCGCTGTTCGCGATGATGACGTACGGGGTGGTCGCATAGGTGCAGACGCCCTTGACCTCGGTCAGATCGAAGTCGGGCTGGAAGACCAGATACGACAGCGGTGTCGATGGCGGGTTGAACCCACCCATCTCGTACCCTGTCGGCTCCGCGTTCACGATCTGCTCTGCTCCGCGCAGTGACGCCCCACCGGGGACGTTGTTCACCTGCAGATTCAGATCGAGCAGCTCGGTCGTCTTACCCATGATCTGCCGCGCGTAGGTGTCGGTCCCACCACCCTCACTGAAGGGGACGATGTACTCCATCGTCTCACCTGCGGTGGGATACTCACCTCCCGCTGCGCCCTCATCGGTGCCGGTACATCCTGCAAGCCCCATGGTCGCCGCGACGGAGACGGTGCCTGCTAGCTTTACGAAGTCACGTCTGTTGGCCATCGCCGATTGTCACGATAAATCACTGATGTATAAATGTTTGGGAATCTCTCACACGCGCGGTGGGGCAGACTCAGACGTTGGACTTCATCGCACCGCCGTCGATCGCGATCGCGGTGCCGTTGACGTAGCTCGCCACCGGCGATGAGAGCATCACGGCGAAGCGGCCGAACTCCGCGGGGCGGCCCAGACGTCCCTGCGGGATCGACGCCGACTTCTGTGCGATCGCCTCCTCGTAGGAGTCGTACTCGCCGCGGTCGATGGCAGCCTCGATGAGGTCGATGGCCCGCTGGGTCTCCGTCGGTCCCGGCATGACGACGTTCGTCCGGATCTCCGGGGCGAACTCCCCCGCGAGTGTCTTCGCGAGGCCCGCCACCCCAGACCGGACGGCGTTCGACAGGACGAGGTTGGGGATCGCCTCCTTGACGCTTCGTGAGGTCGATGCGACGATGGTGCCACCAGCATCCGCGGCCAGATGCGGCTGTGCCGCCCGGCAGATGCGCACCACGCTCATGACGAGCAGGTCGAAGGCGAACTGCCAGTCGGCATCCTCCATCTCCATGAACGGCCCCGAACGGGGACCACCCGCGCTGAGGACCAGATGGTCGAGTCCCCCGAACGTGTCGACGGTCGTCTCGATCAGCGCGACGATGTCGTCGTTGTCCGTGAGGTCCCCCTGGACCGCCCGCACCTGCGCACCGTCCACGGCCGCTGCCTCCAGTTCCGGCAGCGCCGCATCGAGGGCGTCCTGGCTGATATCGTTGATCACGACGTTCACGCCCTCGGCGACGAAGACCTCCGCCGTCGCCTTCCCGAGGCCGTTCCCGCCGGCTGTGACCACTGCTGTGTTACCGCTTATTCCGAGATCCATGGGAGTGTCACCCACTGTCACCCGCCAGGGTCGTGCGTAAATCCGTTTCCATCCGGTGATGTCACACTGTGGGGGTCGCCAGATACCGCTCTGGCACCGGCTGCCCATCGAGGAGTGCGTTCACGTTGGCGGCGAGCTGCCGGATCGTCGCCGCAGCTGCCTCGGTGGTGCGCGCTGCACTGTGTGGTGTCGTGATCACCCGCTCGAGCGCATGGAGCCGGGAGTCCGGATCTAGCGGCTCGCTCGCGAACACGTCCAGCCCCGCGCCGGCGATCGTGCCCGCATCGATCGCGTCGATGAGCGCCGCCTCATCGATGATGGGCCCCCTGGCGGTGTTGACGATGACCGCCTCAGGGGCCATCTGCGCGAACGCGGTCGCATCGAGCATGCCGCGCGTCTCGGGGGTGAGTGCCGCATGCACACTCACGAGGTCACTGCGCTGCAGCAGCGTGTCGAGGTCGACCTGGCGGGCGCCGAGGACCTGGGTATCCTCCGGTCGGATGTAAGGGTCATACACCAGGAGATCCGTGTGGAACCCCGCGAGCAGGCCGGCGAACCGCTGGCCGATGTTGCCGAAGCCGATGATCCCGACGGTCTTGCCGACGAGCTCGGTGCCGAGTGGGGTGGCGTCGCGCCAGTGGCCATCGGCGAGGATCTGCTCGAGGACGGGCGTCTGTCGCAGCACGGCGAGTGCCAGCCCGAGTGCATGTTCGGCGACGGCCATGGCGTTCAACCCCGGTGTGTAGGTGACGGGGATGCCGGCGGCCGCTGCTGCCTCGAGGTCCACATTGTCGATGCCCGTCCCGAGCTTGCCGATGACCTGCAGCTCACTCGCCGCGATGACCTCAGCGGTCACCTGCAGGCGTGAGGTCGCACACAGCACGTCCATGCCGGCGAGGTCGTCGATGAGCGTCGACCCACCGGCACCGATGATGGCGTCGACCGCGGGGTCGAGCGCATCGACGAGCAGATCTGTGGGCTGGATGTCCCGGTCGATGAGTGCACGTGGCATGACGCTGAGAGGTGGGTGCCACCGTATAATCGTTCGGAGAATGACCGACTCACCTAAGAGCCCCGCTCCAATGGCTCGGGGTATGACCCCCGGTCGTCCCCGTCTTCCCGACCGCTCGATCACATGGGTGATCCAGCTGACCGGGGTGGTCGTCGCGGGCGGGCTCGTCCTCGGTGGGCTGACACTCCAGACGGCCATGCCGGCGCCGGCACAGCGCGCGCTCGCGGTCTTCCTCGCGACGGCGATGCTCTGGCTGACGAAGCCGGTGCCCCTCGGTGTCTCGAGCCTGCTGAGCGTCACGGCACTCGTCGGGTTCGGGGTGGTCCCGACGTTCGAGGCGGCCGCGGCGGGCTACGCATCGCGGATCGTCTTCTTCCTGCTGGTGCTGCTGCTCCTGGGTGAGGCGATCCAGCGCGTCGGGCTCGATGGCCGCTTGGCACGCCGGCTGCTGGCCCGCCCGACGACGCCCCGCGGGTCGGTCATCCGCCTGTCGGGGTACATGCTGCTGGCGGGGCTGTTCATGCCCTCGGGGATCGCGCGGACGGTGACGTTCATCCCGATCGTCGACCGCCTGAACGAGCTGTACGACCTGGGTGAGCAGAACGACTTCCTGCGGGCATCGTTCCTGCTGGTGGGCCAGGTGAACCCCATCGGCTCCCTCGCACTCATGACCGGGGGAGGGATGGCCATCCTCTCCTCGGAGATCATCCGTGTGGAGGTCACACCGATCACCTGGCTGGGCTGGGCACTCCACATGCTCATCCCCGTGGTGCTCATCTACACGATCGCGACGCTCGTGGTGCTGTGGGTGTTCCCCGTCCCCGCTGGCCCGAGTGCGCGCAGCACCACCGTCACCGCCACGCCGATGGACCGTGACCAGCGCATCGTCGCGCTGACAATGACCGCGACGATCGGCCTGTGGCTCGTGGGGTCGGTCACAGGCCTGTCGACGATCGTCCCCCCGCTGCTCGCGGTGGCGGTGCTCACCGCACCGGGTGTCCGCATCCTGGAGGCGAGCGACATCCGCCGGGTGAACTGGAACATCCTGCTGCTGTTCGGGGCGATCATGTCGCTGATCGCCGCGTTGCAGTCGACCGGGGCGCTCACGATGGTCATCGATGCGGTGCTGGATGTCGTCCCGCTGGTGACGCTGCCGACGGCCGCCGCGGTGGCGATGGTCCTCGCCGGGGTGGTGCTGATCCGGTTGTTCTTCTCGACGGCCTCAGCATCGCTGGCAATCATGCTGCCGGTCGTGATCACCGTCGCGGGCACCCTCGGGGTCGACCCGCTGGCGTTCACGCTCGCGACGGTCCTCATCGTCGGGTCGACGACGCTCGTCCCGTTCCATCTGCCGACGGTGCTGCTCGTCGCAGAGCACTACGAGCCGCTGCGGGTCCGTGATGTGCTGGTGGTGGGGCTGATCTCGCTCGCAGCCGCCGCGGTGGTGACCGCCGTGACGTGGCTCGTGGTGTGGCCGGTGATCGGCCTCAGCTGAGCGATTCGTGTGCGACCCGCATCGCAGCCAGTGCGTCCGGGTCGACCTCGACGCCCAGGCCGGGGGTGGTGGGCACCGCGACCGCCCCATCTGCAATCTGCAGGTCGGTGAACGGCTGCTCAGCCATCTTGAGTGGACCCACCGCCTCGACCGCCCCGAAGACAGCGGGGTGTGTCGCACAGAGGGCGACCTCCGCGGCGGTCGCTGGGGTGAGGCCGAAGCCATGCCCGACGACGACCGTGCGGTCGGCGAGCGCCGCCGCCTCGAGCACCCGCCGGGTCCCGAGGACCCCACCCATGCGGAGGATCTTGACCTTGATGCGGTCGGCGACCTCCCCCGCGAGGATGCGGAACGCATCCGTGGGCGTCTCGATGATCTCATCGGCCATGATGGGTGTCGAGGTTGATGCGGTGAGTGCGGCGAGGCCCTCCCAGTCGGTCTTGACGATGGGCTGCTCGAGGTGGACGATCGGGTACTCCTCCAGCGCCTGTGCGACCGTGTCAGCTTCCGCCCGGCCGTACCCCTGGTTCACGTCGGCCCGGATCGCCATGCCGGCGTCGCCGACCGCATCGTACACCGCGGCGACGCGGTCGATGTCCGCTGCGGGGTCGCCGGCGAGCTTGATCTTGATCGATGCATAGCCGCCGTCCAGCCACTCCCTAGCCGCTGCAGCCATGGCATCGGGCGCGTCGATGCCCACCCAACCGTTGAGGGGGACCCGGTCCATCTGAGCGCCCCCGAGCAGGTCCACGATGGCCGTGTCGGTGCGCCTGCCGTACCAGTCGAGGAATGCCACCTCGAGGGCACACTTCGCATTCGGCATCCCGGGGTGCTCGGCGAGGACGGCCAGCAGCGCGTTGGGGGTCGTCGGTGCCGCCGCGAGGACGGCCGGCCCCAGGACCTCGGTGAGGCTCGTCATGATCTCCGGATGTGTCTGCAGGGAGTACCCCGGCGTCGCATCGGCGGTGCCGATCCCCTCCACCCCGTCCCCGCGGACGGTGACCATCGTCGAGGTCATCGTCGCGAAGTCCGGATGATGTGCGCTGCCGTAGGACTGATGCATCGGCACCTCCAGGCGGTCGACCTCGATCGCGGTGATGCTCACCGGTGCCCTCCGCAGCCGGGTCGCCGGGTGGCATGTGTTGGCTGCATGCTGATGCCACAGCCAGGAGCCGTGGACAAAAATGTTGTGTGCGCAAGCAGTGTGCCACTGAATACCAACCATTATATCCACCACCGGGATGCTTCCGCCTGAGGCATGACCGAGAACGCCGAGCGGCCCAGATCGATCAGTGGCTGGTACCGTGCACTGACCGCCCGCTGGGGCGGTGTCGACCGCGGTTGGCGGGCGGTGCTGGTCGCCGCGACCGTCCTGGTGGGGACCCTGGGTGAGCTGTCGATCCCATGGTGACCGGTCCCCGCCCGAGTGTGGCGGGGGTCCTCCCCGGGCTCGCCCTGCTCGTGGTGGTGGGGATGAGCGCGCGCGCTGTCAGCATCGCGATCCCCGCGTTGAACCACCTGATCGTCGCGGTGATCCTGGGTGCGGTCATCGTGAACGTCGCGGGGATCCCCGCCTGGGCGACGGCGGGGGTGGGGACGCACAAGCTGCTGCTGGAGGCGGGCATCGTCCTGATGGGCGCACGGGTGTCCCTGGAGGCGCTGTCGATGGCCGGGCCGGTCGTCGCTGGGCTCGTCGTCGCGACGGTGATCTTCACCCTCGGGGTGACCGAGCTGCTCGCCCGCGGACTCTTCGGGGTGACGGGCAAGATGAGCTCGCTGCTCGCCAGCGGTGCGGCGATCTGTGGGGTCTCTGCGGTCGTCGCCGTCGCCGGTGGGATCGATGCGCGGCGCGAGCAGATCGCCCTCGCGGTGGGGGCGGTGCTCGTCCTCGATGCGCTGACGCTGTTCATCTACCCCATCGTCGGGGGGCTGCTGGGCCTGTCCGAGGTGGTCTTCGGGATCTGGGCGGGGCTCAGCATGTTCTCGACGGGCCCCGTCGCTGCGGCGGGCTTCGCCTACTCGGAGACCGCCGGTCAGTGGGCGACGATCACGAAGCTCACCCGCAACCTGCTGATCGGTGCGGCGGTCGTCGGGTACGCGACCGTCTACACCCGGCACACCAAGGAGCACGCTGGGGGGATCGGCCGCACGCTCCGCACGTTCTGGGGGAACTTCCCGAAGTTCGTGCTGGGCTTCATCGCGATGGTCGCCATCGCGAACAGCGGGCTCATCGCGACGGCACAGGTCGCGAGCCTGCAGAACGCCTACCGGTGGCTGTTCCTGTTCGCCTTCGCGGGGCTGGGGATGGGGCTGAACCTCCAGGCCTTACGGTCGACCGGCTGGCGCCCGCTGGCGGTCGTGGTCACCGCGTTGGTGACCGTCAGCACCGCGAGCCTCGGGGTGCTGCTGCTCATCTTCCCCTGAGGCGAAAAGAAGGTGATCGGGTCGTGCTCAGTCGACGTGCGCGACCGGGTTCGTCAGCTCGCCGATGCCCTCGACCATGCACGTGACCTCCTCGGCGTCGTCGATGGTCCCCTGCGGCTGGGAGGGATCGCCCAGCGAGATGACGTCGTTCTCCTGCAAGCGGACGATCTTGCTGACGTGTGCGATCAGCTCGACAACGGTGAAGTCCATGGTGTCGGTCGAGCCCGAGACCACGGTCTCGCCGTCGATGTACGCCTCGACCATCGTGTCGTTATCGAGCTCATCAGCTGCGAGCTCCACGTAGCCAGCGATCGTGGGGCTGAACGTCGGGAACGACTTGTAGCCCCGACCGAGTGAGCCGTCCTGCTCGGGGTACGGATATCCGGGGAACTTCCCCTTCGTCGTGACGTCATTGGAGATGGTGAAGCCCTTGACCGCGTCTGCGGCCTCCTTCTCGCTGGCCTGCCAGAGCCCATCACCCACGTCACCGATGATCACCGCGGGCTCGGGGCCGGGGATCACGTTCTCGACGTACGACGGGATCTCGATGGCGGCTCCATCGGGGACGATCCCCTGCTGAGGGACGGTCCACATGATCGGCCACTCGGGCTCGGCGTCCTGTCGCCGGTGGGTCGAGAAGCTGCCCCCGAGGGCGACGAATGTGCCTATGCTGTCTAGATCGAATGCTTCCATTGGTTGATTGACCTCGACAGTGCGGAGCAACAGGCGGCACATAAACGTATGGCTTCGATGCATCGATGGCCAGCAAGAGGACGATTTAAGTCGCTGTCCTCGGCAGGGTGTGGCATGCCATACGAGCGTGACCTCGACCGCTTCGGTTCCCGTCGCTCGACCGCACAGTACCCCAACGGGGCGGTTGCCACCTCCCAACCCCTTGCGGCCCTGGTGGGTCGGGACATCCTCACTGCGGGTGGGAACGCCTTCGATGCGGCCGTCGCGACCGCGGCGACGCTGAACGTCGTCGAGCCGACCTCGACGGGGATCGGCGGCGACGTCTTCGCGCTGTACCGCACCGCCGATGGCGAGGTGGGTGCGATGCAGGCGAGTGGCCATGCACCCGCTGCGGCGACGATCGATGCGGTCCGCGAGCGATTGAGGGCCGCCGGGGGCGGCGCCGATGCACAGACCATGCCACTGCGTGGCCCACTGACGGTGACACCACCGGGCACGGTGCGGGGCTGGGCTTCGATCATCGACCGCCATGGCAGCATGGAGCTGGCCGAGCTGCTGGGCCCGGCGATCGCGTACGCCCGTGAGGGCTACCCGGTGACGGAGTTCATCGCCCAGAAGTGGCAGCATGGGGATGCGCTGTTCACCGACCCTGCCGCACGCGAGACGTTCCTCCCGCGGGACCGGCCGCCCCGGGTGGGCGAGCGCATCCGGCTACCGGGGCTGGCCGACGCACTCGAACAGATCGGCGAGGAGGGCCCAGGCGTGCTGTACGATGGGCCGATCGGGGAGGCGCTCGTCTCGTGCGTTCAGGATGCGGGGGGACTGCTGGCGATGGAGGACCTCCGCACGCTTGAGGTCCACTACCCTGAGCCGATCACGACGACGTACCACGGGGTAGAGGTCTTCGAGCTCCCGCCGATGAACCAGGGGATGATCGCCCTGGAGGCGCTCAACATCGCAGCTGAGGTGGCAGACCCTGCGGATGCGCCCAACAGCGCCCGTCGGACGCACCAACTGGTCGAGGCGATGAAGATCGCCTTCACCGACGGGCATCAGTACATCACCGATCCCGACACGGAGTCGGTGCCCCCGCTGCACACGAGCGCTGTGGCTGCAGACCGCGCCGCGCTGGTGGGTGAGTCGGCGATCGACCCGATGCCGATGGGCACCCCCGACGGACACAGTGAGGATGCCGACACGGTGTTGTTGACGGTGGCAGACGCGGCGGGGAACCTCGTGACGTTCATCAACTCGCTGTTCAAGGGTTTCGGCAGCGGGCTCGTCGTGCCGGACCATGGGATCGCACTGCAGAATCGGGGCAGCTCCTTCTCGCTGGACCCCACCCATCCGAACCACCTCAACCCCGGCAAGCGACCGTTCCACACGCTCATCCCCGCACTCGCACGCTTCGCCGCTGATGACTGGATGGCCTTCGGCGTGATGGGCGGGTTCATGCAACCACAGGGCCACCTGCAGGTGCTTACGCACATCATCGACCGGGGCATGTCCGCACAGGCCGCACTCGATGCGCCCCGCTGGCGGTACCGGGCGGACGGCCGTCTCGCGGTCGAACCCCACGTCGATGCGCAGACGCTGGCGAACCTCCAGCGGCGGGGACATGATCTCACGATCATGGGCCCAGAGGCCTTCGGTGGGGGGCAGATCACCCGGCTGCGAAGGGACCGGCTCACCGGTGGCAGCGACCCACGCAAGGACGGCTTCGTCGCGGGCTACTGACCGAACATCTGTTCGGCATACAGGAACATGCTTATCCGGATGCATCGCGCATCATTGACCATGAGCAACACGACGCCGAAGGTCGCGGCGGTGGGGACATCGATAGAGATTGTGCAGTACCTCAAGGGGGCGGCACCGGCTGGTGTCACCGAGATCGCCCGGGCGGTGGGTGTGTCGAAGTCGACCGCGTTCGACCACCTGCAGACCCTGCTGGCCGCGGGGCTGGTGGTGCGTGAGGGAGACGATTACCGCCTGGGGCTGTGGTTCCTCGACCTCGGGGAGTACGTCCGCCAGCAGACGGAGCTGTACCGGGTCGGCCGGCCGCTGGTCGATGAGCTCTCTGAGGCGACGGGCGAGGTCGCGAACATGATGATCCCCGAAGGCGGGGTTGGCGTGTACCTGTACAAGGCCATGGGTGACAACGCGGTTCGGCACGACACCCGTGCGGGGATGCGCATCCCGCTGCACACGACCGCCATGGGCAAGGCAATCCTGGCGGAGACCGCACCGGAGACGGTAGAGGCGATCGTCGACGAACACGGCCTCGAACCCATGACCGACCGCACGATCACCGACCGCGCCCGGCTGCGGCGGGCCCTGAAGACGATCAGGGAGCGCGGCTATGCCATCAATGAGGGCGAGCGGAACAGCCGCCTCCGCTGTGTCGCCGCCCCGATCGTCGTCGAGGGGCAGGTCCAGGGTGCCATCAGCGTCTCGGGCCCCGAGACGCGGATGGAGGATGATGGCCTGACCGAGGAGTACGCGATGAAGGTGCTGGAGACCGCCAACGTGATCGAGATCAACATGCGGCACTTTTGATTGATTCGGCAGAGCGGAACGATGATTCGAGGTTGATGCCACCGGTCACACTCGTGTATCATCCGATTCCTCCGGCGAGACCGCTCCTTTTGACTGAATATCCTGAGACGCTGGTAGCCAGCTTGTTCGGGTGGTCCGAACGCCGAGGTGACGATCGGCTAAGCCGTCTCACCCAGTATCGGCGATATCCACCCGATCTGGGCCCATTCAGAGCCGAAGGTGCGCATCGGCCGACTGTTCGGCTAGTCCTAACAGTGCTGGGCAGCGTGATACACGATTAGGACTGTAAATCTTTGTACCACCAGGGCTTCGCACAACAATCCAGAAATGGAATCGTGCATCGAAGTGCAGAATAGAGTCTATGGTCGAGTTGAGATGCAAGATATATTTCGAACATGATAATCGGTGAATATCATGTGCAGTTCTGGTTCCAGCATTGGATAATCGAGGTCCAAGCCTTGAGCAGCGGTCACCATCGGTGGATCTCGCACCCATTGGGTGCGGACAACTGGATGCTTTTACCGTGACCCTTCCAGGATGCCATCATAATGGCTGCGCCGAGGTCATGTGTTGTCGGGAGGACAACATGAGTCAGCTCCGCGTGCACTGGCGGGTGAGCCTCGGCCTGCTGAGCGGGGTGCTGCTCGCGCTGTTGGTCCCGCTCGCGGTGCCCGTGGCCCTGGCGGTGCTGTGGGGCGAGCCCACCGTGCCGTTCCTCGCGGCGATGACGGTCACCGTGGTCCTGGGGCTCGGTGCCCGCGGGCTCGGCCAGGATGCGGACCCACAGCCACGGGA
>UEYW01000004.1_pt1 | contig 14904 bp, 19 predicted proteins | sample 1903741 | NCBI WGS metagenome assembly UEYW01 (sample SAMEA4776353, study PRJEB27445) | saltern metagenome | biome: Hypersaline environment; feature: solar saltern; material: Pellet | place: Spain | collected 2012-08 | depth 0 m
AACCCCCCACGGGCACCGCCGTTCCCATCTGACCCGTCGCCCCCGTCTCCGCCCTGAGAACCGGCTGAAGCAACGTTATTGTAGAAGTCGTCATAATACGGACCGAGCAGATCAGGCGCACCCCCCACTCCCTTTCCAATCACATTTCCAGCGGGGTCTCCATCCTCCCCCGGTCCAGCACCAGTAATTCTTCCGTCCCCTCCGTCTCCACCGCCACCGCCCGAAGTAAACAGCGCGTCCCCGTTACTTAGACCTCCAGTAAGCGTTCCGTCGATGGTGATACTCTCAGACGCCTGTATGATAGTCACGGCAGAATTGGCTTGTAGCGTGCCTCCAGACTCGACTGTGACGGTTGTGTATCTATTCACACCTCCTACGCTTGTGTTTCCGGTGACGACCAACTCCCCCTGACTTCCGTCCCCCGCAAGCGGGAGGGGAAGTCCAGAACTTCCCGAGTCTGCGCTAACCCCAAGCCGCCGCATTACGCCACCTCCACGGTCGGCTCGTACTGCCCCGGGGCGTCGAACGCGAACGTAAACTCGACCGTCGCGGAGCCGTTGGCCGGCAGCGTGATCGACTCGTCGGCGGTCGCGTCACCCGCCGAGGCCGTCACCGTCACGTCCCCGGTCGCGTTGTTCGCGTTGGTGATCGTCGCGGTCACAGACACGCTTTCCCCCGGATTGACGCTCCCCGAGGGGGTGGAACAGGAGCTAACCGACACGTTTGACATCTCGAACGGCGCTGGCACCGTCGCGGTCAGCGACTCGGACGAGCCGGCACCGGAGACGCTGACGGTGATCTCGTCGCCCGGGCCGGCGGGGACTGTCGTGCGGTCCTGCGCGAACGCTGTCGGTGGGGTGAAGGGTGTCGGAGTCGCCACCCGGCGGCCGTTCACGAACACGGTCCACGACAGCTCCACATCGTCCTTCTGAAAGTCGAGTTTCTGGTGGCCGAGCGACACCTCCACGCCGCCGGACACCACCGCCAGTTCGTCTATCCGCAGTTCGATCTCCGTCCCGCCGAACACGGCAGTCGTCTCTGTAAGAGCCATACACCCCGTTTTCAGGCGTGCGGGGTTAAATCCTCACCCGCTACTGCGTGTAGAACGTCACTTCGACCTCCTGCGTGTCGTTGCTGTTGTCCGCGATCCCGACGCGCCCGACCGCGTTCTCGATGATGGTGACTACGAAGTCGTCCTGCCCGACCTTCGGCCACCCTGTCCCCCCGAACGTCGGGATCGCGGTCACTTGCCAACTGACGGTCCCCTCCGGTTTCGAGTAGAACCCCGTAAAATCCGGCTGGATCGTCTGCGTTTGGACGACGGGCGTGAGGCCGCCGCCGGTGCCTAACCGTCTCAACCGAGTCACCCACCACTCTCGATCGCCACGTCAGCAGTCGCTACTGATCCGGCCGGCGACGTGAGAACGACCCGGACGAACCGCGATCCCGTCTCGAAGTCGTCGCGCAGCGTCGTGATCCCGGTTAGGTCCGAGTCGGTCGAGCCGTCCCGGGAAGAAGCGTTCTCGAAGTATTTGACTCCGTTTGGGGAGGTGTCGAATCGCACGTCGATCGCCGCCTCCGCGTCGATGGAGACGGTCACGATGGAGTCCGAGCGCGTGTCGAGAGACGCCAGCGTGTCGCCCGCCGAGGCGTTTGTCCCCACGTCCACGTCGTTCTCGAACGTGGTAGAAGCAGAGGCCAGCGCGTCGAAAGCGGCCTCAAAGGTGTCACCGAGGGCGGTGAAGTCCTCCGACGACGCGGGATCTTGAAGCGTCCCGTCAGCGCCCCGAACCTGTACGGCGTCGGTCGAGCCGGACTGGACGTTGAACGAGCCGTTGATCAGGTTCTCACCCACGTCCAGACCGGCGTGAGAGATGATGATCCGGCCGTTGTCGGAGAAGATACCGTTGCCGATCCGGGTCTGCTCGACTGACTCCTGTGCGTCAGGGGTCCGGCGGAGCAGCACGTCGGACTGGTCAGGGTCGGTCACGTCGGCGCCCTTCGCAAGGTCCTCGATAGTGACCGTGAACGGCCGGCTCGCGTCGGTCGGGTTCTCCTCCGGGTCAGAGTCAAACTCCGGCTCACCGCTGTCTCCGAGCGAGACGATCCCGGCGTTCACGAGGCTGGCCCCGCCCACATCATCGAGCGGGATGATCAGGTCTCCGTCTCCGACCAGATCGTGCTGGAAGATGTCGAAGTCACCGCTCTCTGACGTGACGCCCCCGCGGAACACAGCCTTGGCGCCGTCTTGGAGTAGGAGGTTCCCCTCCCCACCAGCGAAGGCTACGGAGCCGTCAGGCCGACCAGCTATGATGTCTTCAGGTGGGCGAAGCGTCATGCCGTCACCTCCTCAATCTGGACAGTCGCGGTCACGAAGTGGTCGTTGCTGGGATCGGTGTTGGCGAACGAGTACACAACCTCGTCGCCGTCGCTGACTTCGGTGTTCGGGGTGTTGATAATCGGCTCGTCTCCGAGGGGCACGTAGCGAGCCTCTTCAGGGTCGTCGCGGGGCATGACGCGGACGCCCGAGGCGTAGGAGAACTGCGCGCCCACGGACTGCTGTGCGGCGCCCGTGGAGACGACTCGAAGCTGGCGGACTACACCGTCGAAGTCTATCTCCCTCGTGACCGTTATGGGGTCGTTCTCTGTGGTGTCAGCGGGCACAAGCGCGCTCATGTTGAACAGGTAGGTCGATGGCTTCGGCCCGGGGTCAAAGTCTTCGTCAGCAAGCGCCTGCGCCACCGCGTTGCTGGCCTCGGTCTGCTGCCGTAGCTGCCGCAGTAGCTCCTCCTGCTGGTTGCTGATCTGCTCCGCCCAGTTGTCGAGGCGGCGAAGCGACTCAAGCACTCCTGTTGGGTCGTCAGGGAACGGGTCGTCTTCGTCCATACCGAGAGGTATGGAAAGCCGGGGGTAAAACAGTAAGCCTTAGAACTGGACCGACTTGCGCGGGATCACGACAGGCTGCCCGGCCCCGTTGAAGTTGTCGAGGCTGGCCGCGACCTGCTCCAGTCTGAAGGCGTACCCGGTGAACGTGAGTGGGATGTCCACAGCACCGCCCGTGTTGTTCTTCACCGTGAAGTACGGCGGGTTGTCCTCCCACACGAACAGTTCGGTGAACTGACTGAGGTGCTGGTCTACGACCGAGCCACCCGCGGTGTCGTCGGTGTAGACGGCGCCCGTCTCGTTCGTGAGGACACCGCGGACGTTCTCAGTCTGGTAGAGAGGCGCCTGCTTGCCGTCGTGGTCGATCTCGATCTCCACGTCGTCGGGAAGCTGCTCGGGCAGCTTCAGCAGGCGGTACTGGGCGAGAAAATACTCGTCCATCTCGATGTCAGTCAGTTCGCGCTTCTCGATCCCGCCGTCAGACGGGGTGAAGTTCTCCTCAAGCTGGATCTCGGGGAGGACGTTGTACGCGCGGACGGCGTAGATAGCGCCGTCGCTGACATCATCAAACTGTACGAAGCCGCCGGGGCGGGCGATTGGCTCGAACCCACCGTTGAACGCTCCTTGTGGCATGGTACCAGCCGATTTCACTCTCGGCTGACTCGAAGTACCCCGGCCGCATACTAAAAGGTTCTCCGGTGTAGAACATGGTGTATGGTTGAACCTGACCGCGGTGCCATCATGCTCGCAGACTACATGATGGGCCGCGACGACATCATGCGGGCGATCCTCTCCGAGACCATCGAGTCGTCCCGGGATGGCGCCCCGAGCGAGTCCGGGAGAACGTACTGCGAAGCGTGGGGGTCCGTCCTGCCGCCCGCCGATAGCGGCCCCTCCTCGATCCAGCTTCAGACCTGCCTGTCGGGAGCGGTCGGGGTGTGGCACACACACCCCGGCAACCGAGGGCTTACAGACCCCATCAACAGCCTCCCAGACATGGCTAACGTCGTCTTTGGCTCGGTGGACGTTAGTATCGTGCCGGGCACGGAGAACGCCGACATCGTGGTCGGGCCGGAGGACCCGTCCGCCGCCCGAGAGGCGTTCCGGCAGGCTGTCGGCGCTGACCTGCGGAGCGCCAAGGACGTTCGGGACGCGATAACGGCCCGCCGCTTCGACCCAGTTACGTCCCGCGAGCGAGCGAGGGAGGCGCTGTCTGGGCTGATCGTCCAAGGCAAGACCGGCTACTCCGACATCGGGCCGGCACAGGAGCCGATGGTTGCGAACCAGCACGCCGCTGGTGATCAGGCTGTGTGCGCCTGCTCAACCAAGCCGAAGGCCACCACGCCCACGTACCCGTCTGAGTGCTTGGAGGAGGCAGACAAGGAGTTTGAGGCGGCCGCCTCGAACGTCTCGGAGCGGATCGACAACCTCAACATCGGCAGTATCGCCATCTCGGCCGCGGTCGGTAACGTCGTCGGTGAGGTAGTGAACCGCGTGCTGTTCGACTAACGACTCCCCCCTTCTCCCGACGCCCACGAGGGCACGTCAGCGTCCACGTAGCGGGCGTACTTCGCGGTAGTAGACGGGTTCTGGTGGCGCGCTCTCCGATACACGTCTCCGAACGAGGAGCCGGCCTGTAGCATATGGAGAATCGGGGTGTGGCGGCCCCACGAGTGGCTGCCTGCCTCGTGGTGGTACAGGCGGAAGTGGTCTGACCACGCCTGCTTTGTCCAGTCTCCACCGTAGGTGTTCGTGAACAGCCGGTCCGTGTCGGCCTCTCTGCCGTCGAGGTAGTCGCGGAGGATGTCTACGGTCTCGTCGCCAAGCGTTAGGGTCGAATCTCGGGACTTCTTCGTGGCCGTGACGGCTAACTCCCCGGCGTCGAGGTTTAGGTCGCTCACGGACAGTATCGCTAACTCCGACGCCCGGAGTATGGCGTCATAGGAGACTGCGAGGGCAGCACGGCAGCCGTAGCAGCTACACGCCTCTGGAGCCTCCTCGATGGTCTCCCAGATCACGTCGCGCGTAAGGTACGTCGGGTCGAACGGCTCCGGCTCGCCACGAACGATGTCGTCCGGCTGCTCGGGGACGTTTATCCCGTACTGCCGCCGCGCCCACATGACGAGAGCAGACGCGGCCTGCGTCCGGGACGAGTGCGAGTAGGAGTCGGGCGCGGGGCGCCCAGTCGCGTTGGTCCACGGGTAGTCCGTCCGCCGCTCGTTGTCGAGAAACGAGTCGAAGTCCTCCAGTATCGGGAGCGTTGGGTCGGCGTCGGTCCACGTCTCGAACCGCCTGATCCACAACCAGTAGGCGTCAAACGTGTCCTCGGAGATGGAGCGCCCAACGACCCGCTCCTTAAACTCGAACTTCTCTTCCTCTGAGATCGCGCTCATGTCTCCACCAAGCGGGTCAGGTGTGGTAAACCTTCGCCATTATTATTGTTCCTGAGCGTGAAGGGGGTAATGCGTATGGCAAACGAGGCAAGCACACGCGAGGATCCGGACCTCGCACCGATGGAGAAAGAAGTCACGATCCGGGGGTCGAAAGACCAGAACCACCTGAGAGTCCACTCGGACCTGCCGGTAATCAACGACTACCTGCTGGAGCATCCCTCCGCAGAGATCATCGACCGGCGGACGAAGGACGGCGACATAGTTAGCGTGCTGGCCGAGATTCCCATCGGCCTGCTCACGCTGTCGAACAAGCCGCGGAAGTCGGACTACTACAGCGGCGTCGTTACGAACAGCGAACTGGTGGCGAGAACCGATGAGTAGCACACCCAAGGACTACCCCGACATCGAGCGAGTGAAAGAACAGGACGTGAGAGACCTGACCAAGGCCGAGTGCCTGCTGGAGATCCACCGGATCCTCGGCTACAACCGCCGCGGCGCTACCCAGCTTGGGAAGCCCGTTCTTAACAGCGCCGTGTGGCACCTGACCGGCACCCAGCCGGTGAAGCCCGAGCGGTTCCACACCGACCAGACGGTGCCCTACCGGCCGCTTAGGCGGCAGGTGGCTGACGCGAGCGGGTTCGTCTACGAGGCGCCAAACATGGCGACGGGCTCCGAGTCCAGCCCGTTCCGGCGCAACCAACTGCGCGCGCTCCTCCGCGCCCTTCGGAACACGAGCGACAAGCGCGTATGACTGCGCCACGCCCCTACTCCGAGAAGCCCCGCTGGGACGAGATCGGCGCGATCACCGTGATAGCCGGAGCCATTGTCACCGCTGTCGGGGTCGCAGCAGGCTGGCCCGAAGCCGGCCTCTCTGGTGTCCTGACGGTCGTTGCCGGACTGGTGATTCGCCTGCTCGCAGATATGGTGTGGGAGCCATGAGCGACGAGAAACAGCAGCAGGCAAAGTCCAAGAAGGACGATTGGCAGACGCCTGAGTGGCTATGGAAGACGATCGACCGGAACGACGAGATCGACCTCGATCCGTGTCCCGGCGTGGACACCGAGATCGGGAACCACAACATCGACCCGCGCCACCACGACGGTCTCGACTACCCGTGGGAAGGCACCGTGTTCGTGAACCCGCCGTACTCGGAGAAGGCTGACTGGTTAGAGAAGGTGGTCGAGGAGACCAAGCGGAACACGGTGGACACGATCTACGTGATCACCCCCGACTCGACCGACGTTGGCTCGTGGTGGCACAAGTGGATCGCGCCCCACGCCAGCCACACCATCTTCTTCGAGCATAGAGTGAAGTTCGTGAAGCCGGAGACCGGCGAACAGGCCGGCAACCCGCCCGGCGGCACCGCCCTCCACATCTTCGGTAAGGTGCCGCACCGAGTCATAGAAGCGTTCCAGAACGGCGAACGCGGCGTTGATGTTGTGACTCGGGCGTCGAGGTTCGACTGAGGGAGAAAAGCCCTCAGTCGGCACAGACCACCAGTCGGACTGCTTCTCCCCTACCCGAAGAGACGCAGCGTATGAGTCGAGCAGCAGGGGGTGGTACTGTTCGCCCCACCCAAGGCGAGACAGCGGAACTCGGGAGCCGGCGAAGCTCACGGTCGGTGACGCGGTTGGTCGTTGGCACGAGGCACGCCCATCATCGGAAGGGTCACGTAGCCTCCCTCGGGCACCTCAACGTGAGGAACGCCGGAAGAAAAAGGTGACGGCCGTTACGCAGTCGAGGGCAGGTACTTGTCCGTGTAGTCGAACTGGTCGCGGAACACGAGCAGGTTCTCAGCCGCCCGCGTACATCCCACGTACCAGACGCGGCTCTCGGCGCGCTGCTCCCTCGGATCGCTGCGGATGTTCCGCTGGACAGCGCCCGGGATCCCGTCGTACAGCGCCACCGTGTCGGCCTCCTTCCCCTTGCTGGCGTGGATCGTCAGCACGTCCGGGACAGGGGCCGACTCGATAACCGGGAACGGGCGCTCGTACCGCTCCAACGCCGCTCTCAGCGTGTCCTTCGCGTCGTAGGCGAGCAGATGGCCCACCGAGTCCGGCCCCTGCGTCATGTCGTCCCAGAACGACGGCTCCACCCGCGGCATTAGGTCTGTGCCCTTCACCTCACCGCTACCCTTGGCGAACGAGCGGACGGACTTCTTGGTCTCGTTGAAGTAGCCGGCGGGCGTGTACCGGACGAGACGCTTCGCCTCACCGGACTCCAGCGTCACGTTCTCGGGGAGACGGACCGAGGAGTCCACATCCTCCTGCTTGTACCGGGCCATGCCGGTCTGCCCAGTCTGCGGGTTCACGTTCTCCACCGGCCGGGCGTTCCGGATCTTCTGGAGCGCGTTGAACAGGTCCAGTAGCGTCTGCGAGGTGTTCCAGCCGCCGATACCCTCCTGCGAGCGGAAGACTACGCCCCGCTGCTTCAGGTCGGCCGCTATGTCGTAGAGTTGGCTCTGGGTCCGGGCGAGATACATCGTAGACTCCTCGCCGTAAGCATCTATCACACCATGAGGGTCGCCCTTCACGGCCTGTACCTCACCCCCCTCAGCGTCCGGCTCGATCTCCGGCGGATCGTGGTTGATCACCCCGCGTGCGTAGCTCCAGACGTTCGAGGGGACGCGGTAGGTGCGGTCGAGCAGCACCTCGGGCAGGTCCAAGTCGGTGAAGAACGACGGGTCGGCGCCCTTGTAGGAGTAGATAGCCTGTAGCGGGTCGCCGCCGACGATCACGGTGTCGAACCCGTCGAACCAGCCCTCGCAGATGGACGCCATGATCGGCGTCATGTCGTGGTACTCGTCCACGACCAGAACGTCCCCGGACGGTCGCAAGCCGCCCTCGTCCACCTCGCGGAGCATCCCAGCGAAGTCCCGGAGCGGCTTGCCATCCTCGTTGCCCTCGGCCTTGTACCGAGACCACGCCTGCGAAAACTCCTCGAACGACGGCGGGGAGATGGCTTGGTCCTTGATCTCCGCGTAGTTGGGGGCGCGGATGAACGAGTGCTGCTTGTTCTCCACGCACCAGTCGTAGGCGTCGAACAGCATGGTCCCGATCGGGTCTCGTTGAGAGGGCGCGTCGTCCCACTCAGACCCGTGACCGTCGTACTTCGCGGTGTACTCTTCGAGCATAAACTCGCGGCGGTGCTTCTTCTCGACCACCGCTGCGTCCGAGGTGATCCGGTTACAGACAGCGTGGAGCGTCCCGAAGTGGCGCGTGTCGTTCTCCCACGGCTTCTGGTACTCCTGCTCCGAGATGTACCCGCGCTCGTGGAGACGGCGCAGAAACTCTTTCGCCATCTCCTTCCGGTAGGTCACGAACACCACGTCGTTCGGCTCGTAGCCGTCTTCCAGCAGGCGCGTGACGCGCTCCAGTAGTTGCGTGGTCTTCCCTGTGCCCGGAGGCCCGTTGAGCTTCACCGAAGCTCTCGGGGGGTACTGTTCGCCTTTGAGGCCGAACTGCTGGGTCATTTATCCACCACCACCATCTCAACCCCGTCGTACAAGTCCAGTTCGCCCTCGGGGGTGATAGAGCCAACATCTACAAGGCCACCACCACCTGTCTCAGGGCAGCTATGTTCGGTGGCAAGGAACCCCCGATCGAGCGTGGGCTTCAACTCCGCCCCACAGAGCCGACAGTAGAAGCGGGGGTGCTTCAAAGCGTCTTCACCCCCTCGTCTTCATCTTCTCCATCAGGATCTTCTGGAGCGGCCTTTGGCTCAGGCACGAGGTAGCCTTCGTCCTCGATCGCCTCCAAGTCAAAGGGCCACCACATCATCCGCACGCCGTCGAGGCGCAGCCGGCGGGTCTCGCCGGCCATGAACGGCTCCACGTACTCCGACACCTGCCTGAGACTGTACTCCTTGTCTTCTATCCAACTCTCCACCGTCTGCGAGGGGACGAGGACTTCGCCCGCGGCTTTGTCCACTACGACGCCATCTACCCCGGTAGAGGCCAAGTCGTCCAGCGTTGGAACGGCTGTCGCTGACTGGATACTGCTGAGTACCTTGTCCCGGCACAGCCCCTCTTGAGACAGCGGGTCCACATCCGCCTTTCGCACCTCGCGCAGCCACTCGTTCGCCTTCTCCCGAAACTCGGAGTCATCAAAGTCCGGGATGAAGTTGAACACCGCAGCGTACTTGTTCGCAAACTCTTGGGCGATCCCGTAGCCGTACACCCTGTCCATCTCAATCTCTGAGCCGTCAGGGTAAACGAACGTCCACGTCGTGTCGGCGCCCTTGGTCTTTTTCACCTGAATCGGCTCCCGCCACCCGCGCTGTTCCTCGTACTCCCGCTCCTTCTCCATCATCTTGCGGAGAACCGTCTTCCGCAGCGGAGTGACATCGGAGAGAGCATCGACCAGCCGCTCGGCGCGCGGAGTCTCGGGCGCGGTAGTAGAGAGGATACGCTCGACCATAGCATCCGAATCGCCGCGGGCCTCTATGATGGCCTTCGCTGCTGGCTTCACCTCCAAGTCGCTAAAGTCGTTGCCCTCGTAGAAGTAGTCGTTAGGGTCTGTCCCCTCTGGTAAGTTCACCATCGAGGTTTGGACCCCAGCCGACATCAACTCCAGCGCAAGGTCGATGGCGTCCTTCTGCCCACCGTCGTCTGGGTCGAAGCAGACCACAGCACTCCCGGCGTCCTGAGCCTGTCCGATGATCTGGTTCGTTTGGAAGGTGGACGGGTTGGTCGCAACGGCAGTAATGGCCTTCACTCCGCCGTTCTCTCCCAGAGCCATAGCGTCCTGTATCCCCTCAACGATCCAGACAGGCTCTCCAGACCGAGCGTCGTCCCCGCTGTAGACGTGGATCGGCTGCTCAAGGACGCAGGTGTCGTTCATCGGCTTCTTGTACTTAGCGTCACTCTCCGTGTCCTCTGTCGCTCTGCCGGTCCAGTAGCGGGCCTGTCCACGGTCGTCCAAGTACGGGTAGATGATCCGGTTGCGGACGTGGAGCGAGTTGTTATCGCGGTGAAGGCCGATGTCCTGAAGCGCCTGCTGTGACAACTCCTCCAGCAGGTCCGCGTGAACCTGTGGGTTTAGGTAGCCTATACGGGCTTCATCGATCATCTCGTCGTCAAACGGCCGCTTGTCCTTGATAACCCCACGAACGTTCTGGTCCCCGATCATGGCGTCGAGGTTGTCGTGGAGGATGTCTACCGCCTTGTCGAGGGCGTACCGGGCCTTCTCCTCGTCTGAGATAGAGGAGTCGTCGCGCGCCTCCTCGTAGCTGTCGGGCGCGCTGTTGCTCAACTCAACCCCAGCGCGGTCAGCGCCCTCCTTCAGCGCCTCCACAAACTCGTCGTCGGTCAGGGGCAGGTCTCCGCACGAGCAGATACCCTCCTCGACAGCTATCCACTCGAAGATACCGCCTCCTGTGCTGTGAGAGTAGCAGTACCAGCCGCCGTCGTCCGTGACGATCAGGTTCGGCGTGCCGCCTCCAGAAGAGGTGTGTCCATGCTCCGGGTGCGTACACCGGCCCACACGGTCGCCACCGTCTTGCTCTGTCCAGTCAGTCGCGGACCGCTTGATTTCGCGTGCTACACTTAGTGACCGCCGTATCGCTTCGATCTCGTCTTCGCTCATAGTTGGCGACAGAAGGCTCTACGCAAGGATTAAGGACCATGCCCCCCAAAACCGAGTTGAGTGAGTGAGGGTGGGGTCCTTCTCCCCGCCTGCCTCTGTCTACCCAGCCGTTAGTCTGTCCAGCACTTAATGCTGGCGGGTTTCGCGCTATAGTCGGACACGGTGGACAGAGGGTGATTGACCGTTTAGAGCCTCCTCCACTTGGGAAACAGCAGTCTCAGCCTCGCACTCGGCCTTCTCGCGCTCGGAAGGTGGACAGGGCTAATCGGACCGCTCACCGTACTCACGCGCCCGCGTGTAGAGGGGAACACCCTCGGTGTCCACCATGTTCCACCCACACCCCTCCGCGCGTTTCGGGAGATTGATCGACCTTTCGCTCTACGCGCGTGCCCGCGTTGTAGCCGAGCAGGATGGACAGACACCTCTACCGAGGATGGAAAGCGGACCGCGAGAAGCAGCCTACTCGCCCGAGTGGGAGCCGCTGTGGCCGGCTTTCGCCTGTTGCGAGGCGAACAGCGCGCCACAGTCGTCGCACTCGTGGACTTCGCCCGACACCACCGCGTAGGTGGACGGCGGGTTCTCGAACTGCTCCGCGGTGATCAGCGCGCCGTCACGCTGGAGGCGCGCGGTGTGGTCCGAGTCGGGTCGCTGGACAGGGGCGCGGGAGTCCGCGGTGTCGTCCAGCGGCACTCGGATGGTGAACATGGCGTTACTCCACGAGCGCGAACACGGTCACGTCGGTCGCTCCGCCCGTGCCCTGATTGACGGTGACATCCGCGGCGTCGGTACCGGACGAGACGCCGACCGAGCCACCGCCACCGGGGATGTTTGCCCACGCGACGACGTTGCCGCCGTCGTCGGTGGCGACCGGGCCGTCCATCGTCACTTCGTCCCCGTCCGCGACGTTCGCGGTGACAACGGAGAGACTGTAGGCGCCCGTGTCGCTCGTCTTGGCTGGCGAGGGAAATGCGCTGAAGATGCTCATGGGTTGTTACTTCTGGGAGAGGACGCGGCTGGTCGGCTCCAGCGACTCGGCCTCGGCTTCTGCGACGACGCCGTGGTAGATCACCTGATCGTCGCCCGCCTCGGTGGCGTACTGCTTGATGAAGCCGGACTGGGTGGCGTTGAAGACGATGGGGTCCGAGAACAGCACGGTGTCCTCGGGGTCGGTGAACAGGCCCTCGACGTTGGCCTGCTCGAACCGACCGCCCGTGGTCGTCTCGAAGAGGATCTGGGTGGTCTTGGGGTCGGCCGAGCGGTTCGTGACCGCGAAGATGGCGATCATCTTCTGGTCGGCCTTGGCGTCCGAGTCCACCTCGTAGACCTCGTTGTCGCTGTCGGCGCCGAGGCCGGTCTGGACGAACTCCCGCGTGTCACCGCTCCAGCCGTTGTCGCCGCCGGTTTCGAGGTCCAGCGACGGGAGAAGCTGGCGGACGGTGACGCCGGCAGCGGTGTCGGCGTCGATGCCGGTGGAGGCGACTGCCTCCTGTTCGAGGGTGCGGCGCGCGTTGACTTCAGCGGACTGAATGTCCGCAGTCGTAGCCGCGGCGAAGACGCCGCGATCGTTCTGAGGCATAGCGACTGAGTGTACCTGCTGTCCGAGGTTATATACTTGCTGAGGAACCACACATGGGTATGGATTTCAGCGATCTACCGGGAAGGGGGCCTGAGAACATTGTTATCGAGTGTTCGCCCGAGACGAAGATGGTGTGGCAGGCGCTCTTGCCGGGGTACGACTGTAAGGCGGGCCTACTCGGCGCTCTCCTGACCGCGTATGAGACCACGCCCCGGGACATCCGGTCTACGTCCCCGCCGACTCCATCCTCGCGCAAGCGTGCTGGGAAGCCCCGGAAGCGAATACGGATCAAGCTGACGGCTGACTTGAAGCAGCGGTGGCTCTCGATGGGCGAGGGGTACGACAACTACGAGGACCAGCTACGGGCGCTCATGTCGGCGTACTCGAACACGGTGTCGAGGTGCGCCGCTGTGCGGGTTGAGCTATAACAGAAGGGGTTTTCTCCCTACCTTCAGCCCATGAGGGACTGAAGCGGGGAGTCGTTGTTCTGCGACGACGGCGGGGCCGGCGCGTTGGCCTGCGTGGAGCCGTTTGAGGAGCTACCCGCAGACACTACACGAGCGTTTCCCGACCGGCTCCGGGTGGCGCTCTGCGCGCGGCGCGTGGCGGTGGCGCCCACGTCGGTAGACAGGATCGCGTTGATCCAGTTCCCGCCACCGAGGACGAGCCCACCGAAGCCGGCGAGTGCGAGCAGGAGGCCCGGCGTACCGCCGACCTGAATCCCGAGGAACCCGAGAAGTGCGCCCGCAGCCATCTTCACGGTCCCGGTGAGGATCCGATCGACGGCGCTCCCGCCGGTCGAGTTGAACCCGAGAGCCGGGACGAGTCGCCCGGCGAGTTGCGTTGCGAGGACGCCGCCGACTGCGGCGGTAGTTCCGATCACGACTGCTCCGGTGATGTCACGGTTCTCCACGATGTTGGTGAACGAGTCCGAAAGGGACTCAACCTGTGGCGTAACCATACACGCCTGCTTTGGGGCCGCAGTAAATATAGGTTGGGGCCGGACAGTCGCTACTTCTCGACGCCTAACTCGTCCAGAACGTCGTCCGGGTCCCGGTCGGGGTACAGTTGGTCGGCCACTCCGCGGACTTGATCGCGGTGGTACATTTCGGGGATGGAGTTGACGCCCACCCACTTGAGCCACGTCGCTGCGTAGTTCTTCTGCTGGTCCACTACCTCTTTAGGGACCTGCTCGTGGTCGAAGATCAGGAGCAGCGCCTCGACGGTCCACGGGTCTCGGAGCCGGCCCTTCAGCTTCTTCGCGCCGGAGACCGGCTTTTCCCGCATTTCTGCGAAGACGGCCATGAGATCGGCAGCCGCCTCGTTGAACCGCTCGGTCTGCTCGTCTTCGGTGAGCGATTCGTAGTGCGCGCGCACCTGAGCGGTGTCCGCGTCGTCCTCTCGCGCGCGCTTTCGGACCTGTTCGAGGTGTGGGACGACTTCTTTGTCTACGCCCTTCTTAAGCGCGGACTCGATGGCGTCCTGATCCAGCGCCTCCAGCACCGAGTTAGCCATGTCGCCGTCCATGTTCTTCAGCATGGTGGCGAGGGTTCCTCCAGCCATTTATTCCTCTACCTCCTCGTCGTCCTCGTCCGGGGTATCTGTTTCGGCCAACTCCGCCTCGCCCTGCTCTCTGAGCGGGGAGGACTCCTCGGTGGACTCGGACGGGTTGGACATGGCTGGCTGCTCGGCCTGTTGCTGTTCCTCCTGTACGACTTCGACGCCCCGTGACTGCCCTTGCTGAGGCTGGGCCTGCTGGGCCTGACGGGGCTGCTGGGGCTGGCGGGCCTGCTGAGGCTGCTGCTGGGCCTGCTGGGCGGCCGAGTTGATACCGCTCGTCAGGTTGGAGAACGCCTCGATCGCCTTCTCGGTCGCCGCGGGAGAGACGGCCTCGGCCAGCGCGCGCTTGAACTTGGCCTCGTCCTTCACCTCCTCGGTCTCCGCTTTCGCCTTGATAACCTCCGGGTCCATCTGGGACTCGATCACCGTGGACAGTACGTCGGGGTCCTCGATCTGCTGCGCGAGGGCCGCGATCGCTCCGATGGTCCCGGACTCCTGCCCGCCTGTCTGGGCTGGGGTAGGCGACGGGGTGCTTCCCCCTTCCATCTCGGAGACTTTTGCCTCCAGCCGGGCGAGCTTCGAGTCCACCTGCTCGTTGACCTGCTGGATCGCCTGCGTCAGTTCCTCGTTCTGGTCCCCGCTGTCGCCCATCTGGTCGAGGGTCTGCTGGATCTCCGCGATCTCCTGAATCTGCTCGGACAGCGAGTCGGACTCGGACGGTGTGGACGGTTGCTGGGGCTGCTGGCCCTCTATCTCTCTCAGGGGCAAGCCGTCGCGGTCGCGACGTTCGGCATTACCGCCATCGTGCTCCTGTTCGGCGAAAGCGCGCCAAAGAGCTACGCGGTTGAGAACACCGAATCCTGGGCGCTGCGCATATCTAAGCCGCTCAAGGCCGCCGAGAAGGTGC
>UEYW01000005.1_pt1 | contig 13538 bp, 14 predicted proteins | sample 1903741 | NCBI WGS metagenome assembly UEYW01 (sample SAMEA4776353, study PRJEB27445) | saltern metagenome | biome: Hypersaline environment; feature: solar saltern; material: Pellet | place: Spain | collected 2012-08 | depth 0 m
CTGCGACGGCGGGTTCATCGGCGCCCAGCGACGGTTCACCGATCCGAGCGACGATCTTCTCGTTCACATCGGTGATGTTCTCGACATGCTCGACGCTGTAGCCGCGATACTCGAGCCAGCGATGCAGCAGGTCCGCCTGGACCCACAGCCGAGCATGGCCGAGATGCGGCGCATCCGACACCGTCAGCCCGCAGACGTACATGCGCACCCGACCAGGCTCGACGGGGTCGAACGGTTCGCGCTCCCCGGTCAGCGAGTTCGTCAGGACCAGCGTCATGGATACATCGTTCGCAGATGCGGCTGATGAGCATATCGCCCGGTCATCGCCAGATGGCCGCGAGGGTGTCCTCAATCATCCGGAGTGCTGCGGGGCCGTCACGACTGGGGACAGCAATGACCGCAGTCTGGTCGAGCACACCTGCGGCATCGACGACGATCGATCCTACGCTCAGACGGTCGATGCAAAGCGCAAGCATCTGCGGGTCCACATCACCGGTGCACACCAGTACGGTAAGCCCCTCACCAGACCCGCCGATCGATGCCCCGAGCACCTCGAGAATCCGGTCATCGGCAGTGTCTCCATGGCCGAGCCCTGCACGCATGCGCACCGTGACCGACGGGGTATCGGCCGCCAGAGGCTCGAGGTCGGCGCCATATCGACGCACCGCTGCCGCGACGGACTCTGGATCGCCCGGCAGGTCGAGCCAGCCCGCGACCGCTGCCGCATTGAGCAGCCCCGCCCGAAGCCCTCGTCGAAGCCACGGGAGCCGGTCGACCGCTGCCCGTGTCGTCGCTGCGGTGTTCATATGCGGCGATGACAGCCAGGGTGCGTAAGTGCCTCGTCCCGAAGTCACTTTATCCGCGTAGACCCGCCCATCGAGCATGCAAGCGTTGGTCATCGTTGCCCACGGGTCCCATCTCAACCCAGACTCTGCTGCACCCACGTACGCACATGCGGACACCATCCGGGCGACCGGTGTCTTCGATGTCGTGCAGACGGGGTTCTGGAAGGAGGAACCGTCGTTGCGTGAGGTCCTCCGGACCGTCGGTGCAGACGAGGTCTATGTGGTTCCGTTGTTCATCAGTGAGGGGTACTTCACAGAGCAGGTGATACCGCGGGAGCTGCGGCTTGAGGGATGGGATGTCTCCGCATGGGACAGTGATGGCCTGAGTGCGAGCACTGCGACACTGCCCGCGGCGGATACCGGCCAGACGATCCACTACTGCGGACCGGTGGGCACACATCCCGCGATGACGGATGTCATCATCCAACGGGCGGAGACGGTGACCGGTGACCCCGATGTCGGGGCGGGGATGGGGCTTGCAGTCGTCGGTCATGGCACCGAGCGGAACGCCAACTCCGCGAAGGCGATCGAGTATCATGCAGAGCGCATCCGTGCTCGTGAGCGGTTCGACGAGGTGCAGGCGTTGTACATGGACGAGGAACCAGAGGTCGACGACGTGACGGAGTTCTTCGAGTGCGATGACATCGTCGTCGTCCCACTCTTCATCGCCGACGGGTTCCACACCCAAGAGGACATCCCGGAGGACATGGGGCTGACCGATGATTACCGGGAGGGATATCCGGTGCCGGCGCAGGTGGATGGGCACCAGATCTACTACTCGGGTGCGGTCGGGACTGAGCCTCTGATGGCCGAGGTGATCCTCGAGCGGGCGGCGGATGCGGGTGCGGAGGTGGGGACTGCGCGCGCAGATGTCACCGCCGCAGCGGGTGCGGCCGCGCGTGGGGACTAGATGAGCACGGCGGCATTCGACGCGCTTGAGACCGCACTTGCGGAGACGACCATCACCTACGATGGCTTGCGCGCCGAGGTCGGTGAAGATGGGTACCGTCTGGAGACACCAGAGGGACGGGTGGTGACCGATCAGCTGGACGCAGAGGCACTGGCGGAGGTCTCCCCGTGGGTGCAGAACTGGTGGTACTGGCAGCGGGCGTGCGGGGTGCAGGCACCGGCTGGCCGACGGTACCTCCGGATGCTGGAGCGGGCGGAGACGACGACGGTCCCCGAGCGGATGGCCGCGCTCCAGGAGGGCATCACGACTGAATGGGGAGAGCTCACGCTGATGGCCTCTGTCGACGAGGATGGACGGCGACGCTACGCGGTCCGACATACCGATGATATGAATGTGGCGGCGCTGGAGCAGTTGGAGACCCCCGAGGAGGCGCGGGCGCTGGCGACGTTCGATGCAGACGGACGGTACCGACCGCTGAAGTCAGCGCCGACCCTGCGACGGGGATGGAGCTTCAGCGAGGTGGCAGCACACGACCTTGTGGCCGTTATCGGCTATCTGTACCCTGCATCCATCCCGAACTGGGACCGCGAGCAGGCCGGGGCGTTGGATGTCACGCACTGGCAGGCGACGGCCGAGCGGCAGACCGGGATCTACGGGATCATCGATGAGCTAGATCTCGCAGCAGTCGAGCGGATTGCAGCCACCTGTTGCGTCGATGAGGAGTGCCTGAAGCGTAGAGAGTGGGAGTATGATGCGGAGACGCCCCTTGCGGCTGATGGTGGGACCGGGGCGTTCCCCTGCCGGGAGCCGTGCTCGCTGGTCGTCGCGGCAGCGCGCAAGTGGACCACCCTCGAGCGGGAGTCCACAGAGACGTATCAGATCGAACTGACCCCCTCTGAGGCCAGCCAACTGTCGGCGATCATCGATGCGGTGGCCGATGGTGCGACAAGCGCGATCCGGGAGGCGGATGTGGGCGAAGGGGCGAATCGATACCGTGCACGCTACTTGCGCGAGAAGCTGTTCGATGAGGAGGGTGCCCTCCGGATGCGCCCCAGACGAGGGGTGCTTCGGCGGATGCTCCGCAGGCTCATCTGAGTGCGGGCGGCCGGAACACGATCATGCCCGCGATGATCGCGACGACGATGAAGATCACTGCGATGGTGGCGGTGATGAGAAACCGGTCCACAGTGCGTCCGACGGTCACCGCAGCGATGAACGCGAGACCGACCAGCACCAGGTAGATCACCGTCGTTCGTGTATCAGATGCTCTGAACTGCTGGAGGAGACCACCCGCTCGATGCCCCCGCCGGTTGGGCTTCGATGTGGAGGCCACAGATGCTGTCCCCAACCAGCTGTACTCTGCTGCGAGACGGTCATCTGAGACCGGACGCACCTCGGGACTCGCGGAGGAGCCTGTGTCCGGTGCGTCGAGATCGAGCTTGACGAAAGTCTGGTTCGACCCATGTCCGACGGAGATGCGGAGCCGACCACTTGCGGGGGTGTTTGGTCCTCGCACCCGCACCTCCAGCTCTGTGCGATCGTCACGGTCCAGATACACCTGGTCATCGCGGAGCCGAGCAGCACCCTCGAGGCTCTCCTCGAGCGTGATGTGAACGTGTGTAGGCGCACCTGCGTTCGTGAGGGCGATGGTGAACGATCCCGCGGCCTCATGGAAGGATGGGGCATCGATCGTGTTCGGACCATCACGGTTCACCGTGATGCGCAACGGCTCTGTCACGGCTTGAGCGACTGGTGGAGACTTAAAAAGTGTTGAGGTAGTTGGAATCGTTCACTCGTCGCGCATGTCGGGCGGCAGAAGGTTGGGGATGCCATCTTCGATGGGATAGACCTCCCCGGTCTCTGTCCCGATGAGCTGACCACTGACGATCTCCTCACCCTCGCGCTCCTCCACGACAAGTTCCAACGGCGCCTTGTCGACCGGGTCGACGAGGATGTCCATCAGGTCTTCCTTCATATGCCACTTACACAAGTCAGCAGCAAAAACGTGCTGTTCAGAGGTGGAACGGATGCTCGACCATGATCGTCTGCGACCGTTTGGGACCGACGCCCACCGCGTATACAGGCACGGAGAGGGCATCACAAATGAAGTCGATGTACCCTGCAGCAGCCGTTGGAAGCGCACCGTATCCCCGGCGAGATACGGCATCCCAATCGGCTGATGGCCACGGATCGAACTCACGGTACACGGGGTCACACCGCGCCCACTGCTCGGTCGTCGGCGGAACCGTGTCGATCTCAGCGCCATCGAGGTGGTAGCTGGTCGCGATCTTGACCGTCTCCAGCTCAGCAAGCACATCGAGGTGGTTGATCGCGATGCCGGTGAAGCTGCTCGCTCGCGCAGCATGCCGAAGCATGGGCAGGTCCAACCACCCGATCCGACGTGGCCGACCGGTCACCGTCCCGAACTCCCCGCCGACCTCACGGATCTCATCTGCGACATCTGCCGCATCGCCGAGCATCTCTGTGGGCAACGGACCGGTGCCCACACGCGACAGATACGCCTTGACGATGCCGACGATCTCCCCATCGCCGATCACCCCTGGGCCCACACCCGTCCCCGTGGCCGCACCCCCTGCAGAGGGGTTCGAGGAGGTCACATACGGGTAGATGCCGTGGTCGATGTCGATCGATGTGCCTTGGGCTCCCTCGAACAACACTTGCTCGCCGCGATCGATCGCCTCGGTGAGATAAGTACCCGCATCGATGGGCATCCCTTCGTCGAGAAGCCGCTGCCCATAGCCACTCAACAGGTCGAACAGGTGGTCCTCATCGAATGCCTCCGTCAGCTCCAGGCCGAACACGTCGCGGGCGATCGCCCGCTTGTAGCCGACGACGTACTGCAGTCGCTCCTCGAGCACCGCCGGGTCGAGCAGGTCGCCGATGCGGATTCCCCTCCGACCCGCCTTGTCCTCATAGGCTGGACCGATCCCCCGCCCAGTTGTCCCCGCATGCAGGGCCGTGTCTGCCTTCCGGTCCTCCTCGAGGCCATCCAGCACACGGTGATATGGCAGGATCACGTGGGCCCGCTCTGCGACGCGCACATCTGGGTCGATGCCCTGTGCACGCAGTGCGTCGATCTCATCAAACAGCGTCGCCGGGTTGATCACACACCCGTTGCCCAGCACACCCACCTTCCCGCGGACAGCACCACTCGGCACCAGCGAGAGCTTGTAGGTCGTATCACCATCGACCACCGTGTGGCCCGCGTTGTCCCCGCCCTGGTAGCGGACGACGATCTCCGCGTCCCCGCCCCACAGGTCGACGAGCGCCCCCTTGCCCTCATCACCAAGTTGGGCTCCCACGATGGTGACTGTCATGCCTCGCGCTTTCGGTCACCATCACAAACCCATTGCGGTCGACATGCCGCTAGTGGGAAGATTTAAACTCTGATATGATAAGTTAGCATATAACATGATAGACCGGTTGGAAAAGGAGGTGGACATGCTTGAGCGGCATCTTGAGGTCCTCCGGATGGTGATCGACAGTGAGCCCATCGGCATCGTGAAGATGTCGAATGAGACCGGATACCCCCACCACAAGGTCCGCTACTCCCTTCGGGTGCTCGAGGAGGAGGACCTGATCGAGCCATCCTCCCAGGGGGCGATCACCACTGAGACCACGCGTCAGTTCGTCGATGAGCTTGATGCGAAGATCAGTGACATCGTCCAGAAGCTGGACCAGATGAAGATCGATAAGAGCGTCACCCCCTGACGGTCACAGATCGGGCACGTTGAGGTAGAACTGCTCACCACGCCGTTCGGTCAAGCAGAGATGGAAGCCCCGGCCACGACCGAGTCGAACGTATGACCGCTTGTTCGTTCGGGGGATGATGCCACCGCTGATCTGATCGGCGATCACCTGGAGGGCACCCGGATCGTAGAACGACTCAGTGACGTAGAAGCCCGCGGCGATATCGGCGATCGCCGGTGCGAGGTCAGCGAGCTTCTCTGTCATCGACTCGGTCATCGCACGCGTGGTCGCCGTCGGTGTGGTGTTGACGTCCGCCACGAGCAACGGATCACCCACCTGGTTCCGCGCGATGATGTCGAAGGGGCGACTGATGGGCTCCTCCTCACCGGCGACGCTCGCGCTCACCGTCCCGTACAACTCCACACGGTCGATGGCCGTCACCGCCTCGAACAGCGGGCCCATCGCACCACGATTGCCGGTCGCCTCGATCAACGCCAACAGGTCCCCGGTCACCCAGTGGATGAACCGATACTCGGTGGCGCCGTGGAGGTACTCCTCGAAGAACTCCCCCTCGACTGTCGTTGTGGGCGCGTCGAAGTGGGTGTGGTACTCGACGGCCAGGTTCTCGCGCACCTTGCTGATCGCAGCGTTCTGCATGCGGAAATCACGCAACGACGGCCCAGCCTTATCGCGGTAGCGAATGAACAGATTCGTCTGCTCGAAGGCCGCACGTGCCGGGAGCTCTTCGGTCTCGGCGATGTCCTCCCCATCCAGCCGCGCCTGCTGTTGGGCGACCGTCTCCTCAAGGGTGGCGACCTCCGTCTGTAACGCCTCGATCTGGCGTTGCTGGGCATCGATCGTGTCGGCCTGCTCGTCGATTCGACTCTCGTACTCGGCGGTAATCTCTGTGATCCGTGCCTCACGTTCCTCGACGGTGGTCTCCACGCGCGCCACCTCCCGCATCAGCTCATCCCGCTCGCGCTCGAGCTCCCGGCGTCGCTCCTCGAGCGCCATCAATCGCCCCTGCAGGTGGCTTGTGACCGCCTCATTCGCCGGGCGTTGGACCGATGGGGGCTGTGAGTCCTGTGGGCCATCGGTGCTTCCAGGCTGCTCGACCGGCGCGTCGGTGCTCGACTGCTCGATGGAGGCCTCTGGGGGATCGACCTGCTCGACCGGCGTCTCGGTGCTCGACTGCTCGAGCGCACCATTGGGCGTGCCGGACCCATCGACAGCGGTCTCAGGCGTCGTCTGCGCAGACGGTGCTGTGGACGACGAGACATCAGCTGGTGCGGAACTCCGCTCCGCACCGGCCATCGCATCGGATGCCCCAGCCTGTGCAGCGCCCGACGCATCTGTCATGTCGAGTTGCAGATCGATCTGTGGGCTCTCAGCCGTGGCAGTCGCTGGCCTCACATCGGTCGGTGCTGCATCCGCATCGACCGTGCGGACCTCGACTTCGGTCGGGAACACCTCATAGATGCCCACCTCATCCACAGCGAGCTCGAACGCATCCTGGCCGGTCACCGTCCGAAGTGCAGCGCCCACGTACGCGACCGGCATGCGCTTACCGTTGTGATACACCAGGAAGTAGGCCCCTGAGACGACCTGCTCAGCAAGACAGACGTAGCCGGTGAACCCGCCGGACCGGAGCGTGTCATCCACCGCGTTGAGGGGGGTCTTGTGCGTGTAGTACCGAGCGCGCGCCTCCGGCGCGAGGGTCCGCATCGCCGCGAGCATCGCGACACCCGCATCATCCGCACGAGACGCGGTGAGTGGCCCCTCGGCCAGCTCATCCACCGACCCACCCTCCAGATGGACGACCCGTCCACGCACGTAGAACGCGCGGAGACCGCCGCCATCCTCAACGAGCCCATCGAACTCCTCGGTCTGCAGTTGCATCAGCCCAGCCGGTCCGGTCTCGACCGGTCGGTCTTCCCAGAGATCGATGGTTTCCTCGACCGGGACCTCCATAGGTTACGCTCCGAGGATGGTCAAAAATACCTTCCGACGCCATGAAGGGGCTATCGGGGCGCTCATCGGAACAGATGTGGGACCGAGACGGCGATGGACGCGGCGACCATCGCTACCGCAAACCCCGCCGCGGCGATCAGCTGTCCCCCCGTGGCCCCATAGTAGCCCATGACCACCACGCCCAGCATCGCGACAATCATGAACGCGATGGTCAGTCCTAACTGGGTGTCTGAGGCTGCTGTGGTCGTCTCCATATCCGTGCACCGCTGGCCTTGCGTTTAGGTCATTCGTCCGCTCGCATCAGTCCAGCGTCACGTAGCTAGAGGGCACACTGAGTGCGAGATTCGATGCGATCTCCACGTTCCGCATCGCGTACTGTGCGGTGTGTGCCAGACTCACAAGCACCTCGCGCACCTGCAGTAGGGGGCGGTTCTCCATGGGGGGCAGGTCGGTCAGGATCTCGAACTCCCGATCGATGATCTGCTGGTACAGACTCCGACACACGATGGTGAGGTCGTAATCGCGCTCGACGACCGACCTGACCGCTGTCGCCGTGAGCTCGTCGACCGCCTCGGAGAACTCCTCGATTGCATCGAGCGTCTCAGGTGCCACAGCCAACGGCTCGTCCGTGTTATCGATCACGATCGTCGCGATATCCTCGGCATTGTCCGCGGTCAGCTCGAGATTCTTCGCGACGGACCGGTACCCGATGAGCGGGAAGGTGGACTCCAAGCCAATCTCCTCGGCCAGGGTCGGGGTCCGGAATGAGGTGAAGATCAACCGCAGCAGCAGCACGAAGATCTTGTTCGCCTGTCGCTCCCGGTTGAGCGCCCGTCGAGCAAGGTCAGGGTCACCCGCTGCGAGTGCGTCGATCGCCTCCGTCCGCATCGTGCTACCCGTGCTCTCGAGCCGTTCCAGCAGGTTGTCCAGGGTGAAGTCCTCGGGGTCGACCGAGCACCGGATCGCGATCTGGTCTGGGGTCTCCTCGATGACCCCCAGACCCATGAGCTGTGTCTCCGCCTCATACACCGCGTTGATCTGTGCGGACCGGAGCGTGCCTTCGTTGCGTGCGACGGTGATCACCCGGCGTCCCAGGACGTACTGTGCGACGATCGCACGCTCGAGGCCCTCCTCATTCAGGTTGTCCGCCCAGATCGTGACCGTCGTGTCCTCCTCCTTGGCCGACTCGGGCAGGACGGTCAGAGTCCCCTTCCCACCGGTCCGGAGGGTGACCTCATCGCCCTTCTTGACGCCCTGCTCTTTGACCCACGCAGCAGGGAGTGTCATCGCGAGGGTCGAAGGGCCTAGGCGCTGTACTTTCCGTGTCTCCATGGTGGGAACCCCTGCGGGAGGGAACTTAAACGACAAGGGATGTGTCTAAGGATGTTAATACACATCTCAGCGGACGGCGAGCAGTTCGCGGGAGACCCGACCGGTGCGCACCCGCATCCATCCGCGGAGGGACGCATCCAGATCGGGGTCGTCCGTATCGACGCGGAGGGCCCGGATCGTCGCGAGCTTCTGTGGTGAGGCGATGACCGTCAGATCCGCACCCCGGATGACCGGTGGTGTGAGTTGCAGGTTCCCGCGGCCGAAAATGAAGCCCTGCCCACCGATCGGTGAGACGACCAACCGCGGTGTCACCGTGCGCACGAGTGCCTCGAGTGCCCTCGCATCCGCATCAGCGATCATCAGCTGCTCGCCCTCGAGCACATCGACCCCCAGCGGTGTCCCATCGACCCCCATCGCAGCTTTGAGCTGTTCCATCGTCCCTCCGGGGCCGAGGATGAGGGGCACCTCCACCCGCCCAAGTTCGGCTGCCATCGCCTCGATCAGCCCATCGATGGACCCCCCGATCGACTGCTTCGGCCCCTGGATATCCCTCGCCACCGGGGTCTCAGCCGTCGCCTGTAGCTCGATGGGGGCTGCCGCGTGGTTGCGGTCCTGTGACCGATCGAGGATCTCGGCCTCGATGGTGTCGAAACCCGCCTCAAGGACGTCTGCAGCGGCCTCTGGGGTTGCCGCGAAGACCCCAGAGTAGACCTTCACACCCGCGGGAACCCCAAGCAGCGGGACCCCGGCTCCCGCCGCGGCGTGGGCGACGTCGACGGCGGTGCCATCGCCGCCGACGAAGACGATCAGCTCCACGCCCACATCGATGAACGCCCGCACCGCAGCGACGGTATCACCCGCATCCGAAGGGGATGATGGGGTGGTACGCACCGTCGCAGAGACGGCAGCCGGAAGGTGGGATGCACCCATCTCCCCGCTCACCGTGCTGAGACGCGCTGCGACCAACGAAGGGGCCGCCGCCTGCACGAATCGGTCTGCCCGTGTCGGTGCCCGGGGGGTCCCACCCATCTTGCGGGCCTCCTCGACCACGCCATCGGAGCCCTTCAGGCCCACGGCTCCTCCGATCCCGGCGATGGGGTTGACCACGAACCCGATATGCATGGCTGAGATTCGGCGCGCGTCGGTTTAGCTCGATGGCATCCTCAGGCGTCGTTCATGCGTTGTGCTCGCTCGCATCCACACCGCTGACAGACGGACACCCGGTACGGTTCCCGAGAGTACGCACGATTCTCTGGCTTCGTCGACTCGGTCCGGATCTCTATCCGAACGGTGTGGGCAGTCTCGTGACCACAGGCCGGACAATCTTCCACGAGCTCTGTCAGTGCCGGCGCTGGTGCGGGCATCTTGGCGGCGATTCGGGCGCATAGGTAAGAACCCCCAGCTGGCATGCTTACGCATGCCAAAGCGGGTCGGTCTCCGCGATGGACCGACGGACGGCGCGGGCATCGACCGTCCCTGTGGGGGTTCGCGGTAGGGCGTCTGTGAGGTAGATGGCGCGAGGGCGGTGTGCAGGATCGAGCGCTTCGGCGACCACAGTTGTGAGTGCATCGATCTGTGGGACGTCGTCCGCGCTCACCACAGCGACCACTCGCTCGCCCCACGTGTCATCCACCAGCCCACCGACCCAGACGTCGCCGACCCACGGCACCGACGCGATCACCCGTTCGGTCACCTGAGGGTCGACTGTCTCGCCACCCGAGACGATCCGGCGGTCTGCTCGACCGACGATCCGCACCCACCCCCGCGTGTCGATGATCCCCTCATCACCTGTCCGGAAGCCGCCGGTCCCGAACGCGGACCGGTTGCCATCGATGTACCCTGGCGTGAGCATCGGACCGCGGACGACCACGACCCCCACACCTCCCGGCTCCGTCGGAGCACCTGTCGCGTCGAGGGTCTGCAGGGTCACCCCATCGAGAGGGGGCCCCACCGTGGCAGGGTCTGCGGCGAGCATCGCCGGGGTCGCCGTGGCCACCTGTGAGGTCGTCTCCGTCATCCCGTAGGTCACGAAGAGCGGTACCCCACGCGCCAGCGACTGCTGCACCAGTGCAGGAGGTGTCGCAGCACCACCGACGAGCACCGCCTCGAGCGCCTCTGGAACCGCATCCAACGCCGAGAGCCACCGTCGAAGCATGGTCGGGACGAGCGAGATCGCGGTCGCCCCGCTGGTCTGCAGCCGGTCCGAGAGGCGCGTCGGGTCGAGGTCATCATCGATGATGGACGTCATGCCATACAGTGGGGCACGGACGATCGGCATGAGCCCGCCCATGTGCTCGAGTGGGAGAGGATCGTACCACACGGTCTCGGTGTCGCCGGTCACCCGGGCCGCGTTCGCCTGCGCAGCCGCCCGGAGGTTCCGATGGCTGATCTGGACCGCCTTGGGGACACCCGTGCTCCCGGAGGTGAACATGATGAGTGGGATCTCCGGGTCGAGCCGAGGCTCGCCCGTTCTCCCAGCGGGCGCACGCAGCACCCGGATGGGATCGGTCGCGCCAGGATCGACGAGCACGTGCAGGGGGACACGCTCGAGCCGCTGCTGTCGCTGCTGGCGGCCAAGTCGTGGGCCGATGGGTACCACCGTGGCGTGGCATGCCCAGGCCGCAAACAGCCACCGGACCGTCTGCGGCGATCGCCGCATGATGATCCCCACCCGATCGCCGGGTCCCAGTGGCCGCAGCGCGGCTGCGGTGCGGATGGCCTCCGCTGCCAATCCAGCGAAGCTCACCGCCTCGCTACCGTCGGGCCGGCTGACCGCGATCGCCTCCGGCCACGCGGTGGCTGCGCGCTCTAGCCAGCCATGGATGCATGGGCGCACCCAGCCCTCGAACCGCTCAGCCATCCCGTTCGACCAGCTCGATCAGGGTGCCCCCTGTGGCCCCAGGTGGCAAGAAGCGGATCCGGTGGCCCTCGACCCCCCGTTCGGGTGCGTCGTCGATGGGGTCGACACCCACCGCCGCGAAGGTGCTGAGAGCAGCATCGAGGTCCCCGCAGGCCAGTGCGAGATGGTGCATCCCGGGCCCTTCGCGCTCGAGGAAGCGGTCGATCCCGGGATGCGCAAGCGGTTCGAGCAGCTCCAGGCGGGGGCCGTCGAGGTCGATGAAGCGGATCGCGAGCCCCGCATGCTCCAGACGCGGGCCGCCGTCGCATCCTAACATCGCCGCAAGGCGCAACGCGAGTGCGTCGACATCGCTGGTGGCGATCCCAATGTGATCGACCCCATCGATCATCGCCCCACCCGGTACTCACCGAAGACCTCCCGGAGCGCGTCGCTGATCTCCCCCACCGTGGCACGCGCCTTCACGGCGGTGATGATCGGTGGCATCAGATTCGCATCCGTCTGGGCGGTCGCGGTCACCGTGGCGAGAGCGGCGTCGACTGCCTCGTTGTCGCGCTCGGCTCGGACCCGCTGGAGGCGGTCCACCTGCGCTGCCTCCACCTGTGGGTCGGCCTGGGCGATATCCACATCGGACGGTTCATCCTCCGTGTACGCGTTCACCCCCACGATCGTCCGCTCACCCGCGTCGACCGCGGCCTGCCGGGCGAAGGCGACCTCCTGGATCTGCCGATGGACCCACCCAGACTCGATCGCAGTCAGCATGCCACCACGGGTCTCGACCTCCTCGAGGAGCGTGCGGACGGCCTCGACGATCTCGGCAGTCAGCGCCTCGATGTAGTAGCTGCCACCGAGCGGGTCGACGGTGTCTGCCACACCGGTCTCCTCGGCGAGGATCTGCTGGGTGCGAAGCGCGGTGTGGACCGCCTGCTCTGTCGGCAACGCAAGCGCCTCATCCTTCCCGTTGGTGTGGAGACTCTGCGTCCCGCCCAGCACCGCTGCCAATGCCTGATACGCCACGCGGACGATGTTGTTGTCCACCTGCTGTGCGGTGAGTGTCGACCCGGCGGTCTGGGTGTGGAACCGCAGGCGTCGTGCGGCGGGGTCCGTCACCCCATAGCGCTCAGCCACCACATCCGCCCACAGCTGTCGCGCAGCACGGAACTTCGCCACCTCCTCGAAGAGATTTGAATCTGCGCTGAAGAAGAACGAGACCCGTGGGGCGAAGCTCGCGACATCAAGGCCGGCATCCACAGCCGCGTCGAGATACGCGATGGCGTTCGCAAGCGTGAACCCAAGCTCCTGGACGGCAGTTGAGCCCGCCTCGCGGATGTGGTACCCCGAGATCGAGATCGGGTTGAACCTCGGCAACTCTGTGGCACAGAACTCGATGGTGTCGGTGATCAGCCGAAGTGAGTCCGCAGGGGGGTAGATGTACAGGTTGCGTGCGATGTACTCCTTGAGGATGTCGTTCTGGATGGTGCCACGCAGCTCGGCGCGTGACACATCCTGTGCGTCACCGAGGGCAACATACATCGCCAGCAGGACAGCAGCTGGCGCATTGATCGTCATCGACGTCGAGACTGCACCCAGATCAATCCCATCGAACACGCGACCCATATCATCGAGGGTGTCGATGGCGACCCCCGACCGACCCACCTCGCCGGTAGCCAATGGTGCGTCCGAGTCATACCCCCGCTGTGTCGGCAGATCGAACGCGAGCGACAGGCCCGTCGAGCCGCTGTCGATCAGATACCGGAAGCGGTCGTTGGTCTCCGCGGCCGTGCCCAAGCCCGCGTACTGCCGCATCGTCCAGAGCCTGCTCCGGTACATGCTCGGATAGATGCCCCGGGTGAAGGGCGGCTCGCCGGGCAGATCACCGGTGAGCTCATCTGGCAGGTCAGCAGCGGTGTAC
>UEYW01000006.1_pt1 | contig 12035 bp, 16 predicted proteins | sample 1903741 | NCBI WGS metagenome assembly UEYW01 (sample SAMEA4776353, study PRJEB27445) | saltern metagenome | biome: Hypersaline environment; feature: solar saltern; material: Pellet | place: Spain | collected 2012-08 | depth 0 m
GTTTGGGTATCCCTGCACAGGCGCTCGCCCGTGACCAGTTCACCCTCGAGGACTTCTGAGAGGGAACCGAAACCGATTAACGCCATCTGGACCACAATTGGATGAGCCGAGGTAGCCTAGCCTGGCCAAGGCGGCAGATTCGAAATCTGCTGTCCTCACGGACTCGTGAGTTCAAATCTCACCCTCGGCGTCGCTACCGTTTCACTTTCACCCAACTAGGATGGGGTACATACCCCGCTCCGTTCGATAGATAGTATGCAGTCCCAATCAGTGGATGATTCGAACAGTCGGCGGATGAGCCGGATCGAGGTGACGGACATCGCGACCGAGCGTGTCGCAGAGTTCGCCGCCACGCGTGCGGACGACGCAGAGATCCGCTTCGAGCGACGGGGTGGCTGGACCTACCTCGTCAGCGACGAGTAACCCCTACTCATCCTGCGGACGCGATCGCCCCATGAGATATCCGTCTGCGTCGGTGTCTCTGGGGTTCGCATCTCGGATCCACACACCCCTGTCCCCGGCGGCGGCGAGCTGTGCGGCCCATCGGTCCGCCGCAGCCCTGTCTGGAAAGACCGCGTGTCCACCCTCCATGTGGACGAACTGGCCGACAGCGCCGTTGGTCCGGCGTGCAGATGGTTTGATGGAGACCCGGTAGTCCGACATCCGGTCAGTCGTCTGCAGGTGCCGGTGGATTGCGTGCCCACAGACGGTCGAGGCCCTCCACCATCGCCGCGACCGAACACCGGGTGATGTCCGAGTCCGACTGCGCGACGGTGACGGTCGTATCGCCCCGGGACATCTCCACCTCCACCGTCACCACCGCATCGGTCCCCCCGGTGATCGCATCGACATGGTATGAGTCCAGCTGTGCAGCCGCATCCTGCCCCAGCGCGGCACGGACCGCATTGATCGCCGCATCCACCGGACCGCTCCCCGTCCCCGATGCGAGCCGCTCCTCATCACCCACCCGGAGCCGCACAGCCGCGGTCGGGGTGCTCCCCCCGGATGCTGCGGTCAGATCGAGGAGCTCGACGTAGCGATCTCGCTCCCGCCCCAGGACCTCCTCTGCGATCGTCAGCAGGTCCGCATCACTCACGCGTTTCCCTCTGTCGCCGAGAGCCTTCACGCGCTCGACGATCGTATCGAGGGCCGTCGGGCCCACGGCCATCCCATGCTCCTGCAGTGCCGCTCGGACCCCCGCACGGCCGGCGTGCTTCCCGAGGACGAGCCGGCGCTCGCGCCCCACCAGCTCCGGTGGGTACGGTTCGTACATCCGATCGTCCTTGAGCGTCCCATCGGTGTGGATCCCGCTCTCGTGGGTGAACGCGTTCTCACCGATGACCGCCTTGTTCGGCGCGAGAGCGATCCCCGTCGCAGCGGAGACCACCTGCGCGAGGGGATAGATGGCCGGCAGATCGAGGGTCTCGATATCATAACAGTGGGCGAGCGCGATCGCGACCTCCTCCAGTGCCACGTTGCCCGCGCGCTCTCCGATCCCATTGACCGTCCCGTGGACGAGGTCCGCCCCGGCGGCGATGCTCACAAGTGCGTTCATGACCCCGAGGCCGAGGTCATCATGCGTGTGCGTCGAGACGGGACCCAACTCTGCCAATGCTGACACGTACGTGTGGGTCTGATCCGGCGACGCGTGGCCCACCGTGTCCGCGAAGCAGCCGCGATCTGCGCCTGCACCATGCGCGTCCCCGATGAGCGTTGTGAGGAACGACAGCTCCGCGCGGGATCCATCCTCACCGATGACCTCCGTCCACAGGCCATGATCCTTGGCGTACTCCACCAACTGCACCGTCGTCTCCCGGACGTCCTCCCGGGTCGTCCCAACCTTCCGCTCGATGTGCCGATCACTCGCGGGGACGACGATCGTCACACCGTCGACATCGCAGTCCAACGCGAGATCGATGTCCCCCTGGACGCCCCGTGCGAAGCTCGTCACGCGCGCATCCAGATCCAGCCCTGTCACCTGCTTGATCGTCGCTCGCTCGCCCGCGCCGGTCACCGCGCTGCCAGCCTCGATGAAGTCCACACCGGCGCGGTCCAGCGCGATGGCGATCTCGGCCTTCTCCTCCGGGGAGAGGGAGATCCCCGGCGCCTGCTCACCGTCACGAAGGGTCGTGTCCAGGAACTGTACCGTCGGATCGGAATCCACGAGGGATGCGAGAGAGATGGTGGGGCTACCCCCCAATAAATCGACCACGAGTCATGTGCTCAGACAACAAGCGGGGAGGCGGTGATATAAATCCCACCAGTTCGGTCGTCCTGGCCCGTCGGGCTTTTGGGCTCTGCTGCCCCCCGGGGGACATGGAGAAGACACCCCGGGGCACGAGCGTTGGGGTGGACGACCCGTATGCCGTCGCAGGCGTGTGCGACCACCTCACCGATGATGGCCGCTGTCGGTACGCGCTCGACCGAGCCGACCAGGACACCGGCTTCGTGGCAGCACGACGGCGCGCGGAGTACCGTTGTGTCGCTGCAGACCCGGAGGTGCCCTTCCGCGACTGTCCGGAGTACCGATCGACGACACCGGGTCGGACCTGTACTCGCTGCGGACTCGAGGAGGTGCGCATCGCCGGCGACCGCGGCGCACGACCGCTGCTCGAAGAGCACCATCTCTCGTATCACGACACCGACGCAGAGACCGGGCATGAGATCACGGTGAGCCTCTGTCGGTGGTGTCATGCGAAGATCCACACCTCTTTCGCGCGGATCGACGATGCCGCACGCCCCACGGTCGCGGCGATCGCAGCACGGGAGCAGCGGCGCAGTCGCGAGCAGGCGGAGTTCGCGTTCCGATCCGCCAACGAGCGTGAGGACCTCTGAGGACCGGGCGCTTTTTTGTCGGCTGTGGAGTATCCGTGACATCCATGGCTGCCATCGCGGTGATCGACAACGGAGGGCAGTTCACCCACCTCGAGCAGCGGACCCTCCGCGATCTCGGGGTGCCGGTGACCCTCGTCGACAACGAGACCGCACCGGAGACAGTCGAGGCTGATGGGATCGTCCTCTCCGGCGGCCCGGACATCACCGCGATCGGGCGTGCCCCGGCATATCTCGATCTGTCGGTCCCGGTGTTGGGCATCTGTCTGGGGATGCAGCTGATGGCGGCGGTCCATGGGGGGACCGTCGGCCCCGGTGAGTACGGTGGCTATGCGGATGTGACCGTCGAGATCACAGACCCTGACGATCCGATCGTCGGGCCCTTGGCGCCGCAGACGCAGGTGTGGGCCTCGCATGCTGATGAGGTCACGGCGGTGCCCGATGGGTTCCATGTGACCGCGACGTCGACCGTGTGTCCAATCGAGGCGATGAGCGACCCCGTCCGGCAGCAGTACGGGGTGCAGTGGCACCCCGAGGTGGCACATACCGCCGAGGGTGAGGCCGTCTTCGAGCACTTCATCGAGGTGTGTGATGCTGCGTAGGGTGGCCACCCCCCGCAGATGAGCACGACCCAGAGCGATCTCGCCAGCCTCTCCCGATACATCTTCCGCGCCCCCAGGTGGTACGTCTCATTGGGCTTCGCGGTCGTGATCGCCGCGCTCACCGGCATCGCCGGCTTCGACTCGGGGGGGTACAGCGTCGGATGGCAGGGGCTGTTCGTCATCGGCCGTGATGCGTGGGAGGGCGTGTTCTTCATCGGCTTGCCCACGGTCCTCGCAGCGGTGTTGACCACCACGGTCGACCGTCGATTGGGTGGTCTGCTGACGACCAACCGGTCCTTCCTCCTGGCATTGGTGGCCGAGCTCATCGTCGTGGCGATCGTCGTCACCGCCGGTGGTGTCGCCGCGGTGAGCAGCCTCGGGCAACGCTTCATCTTCGATGCGTTGATCTTCGGACTGGCCTCAATCTTCGCCCTCCGGCTGCTGGTGGTGATGGCGGTCTCACGGTCCTCGCTGGTCATCGCTGCGATCCCCGCAGCGATCCAGCCCGCCCTCGCAGCGGTGCTGCTGTTCGTGTACTCGGGGACCCTGCGGTACCTGGAGGTCGGCGGCCCACTGGTGAACGCGTATCTGATCCCACTGTTCGCGCGCCCAACGGCGGGCCCGCCTGCACTGTCGGCACTCACTGGCGAGCACTTCGTCCTCCTCACGATCACCACGGCGCTGTACGGCCTCGGCGTCTACGCATTCATCATCATCGTGGATCGCCCGTGGCGGCGCAGCATGGGCGTCTCCTCCCTGGATTTCCTGCGGGGGTTCATCGGTCACATCGCCGAGGGATCGAACGAGCTTGAGGAGTTCTTCGAGGCGATCGGTGAGGAGGCGATCGTGCCTGTGAGCGTGCTCTCGGTCCGCACCGCGGACACCGAGAAGGCGCGGGTGGTGCTCCCGATGATCCACCCTGGGCCGATGGGGGAGATCGGTGGGGGGAACCTGCCAGAACGGGTCGCTGCGACGGCTGAAGGCATGGCGTTCGCCCCCCATGCGACCGCCGGCCACGATTTCAATCTCGTCACCCACCGGGAGGTCGATGCGATCATCGCCGCCGTCGACCGGATCATGGATCGGCTGACCTACACGACCGAGGCCACCCCCAGCGTCCGCATCGACAGCGGCGAGGTCTCGATGCTGGGACAGGCCATTGGTGAGCATGCGCTGTTCATGAGCACCTTCGCTCCCGCCTTCGCTGATGACATCGACTTTGGTGTGGGGCTGTCCGCCGTGGCGGAGGCGCGCCGTGCGGGGTTGGACACCGTCCTGCTGGTTGATGCGCACAACAGCAACCACGGGGTCAGTGACCACCCCATCGAGCATGTGACGCCGGGGTCACCCCGGGGCTTCGATCTGATCAGCGCGGCCGGGCTGTTGGGTGAACGGCTCTCGGCGGCTGACCGCAGCCCGATCTCCGTGGGGGTGGGGTGGGACCGCACGCCCTGGACCCCCACCGAGGGGATCGGCCCGCTGGGGATCCGCACGATGGTGACGGCGGTCGATGGGCAGTTGACAGGGTACAGCCTGGTGGACGGGAACAACATGGAGCCGGGGCTCCGTGATACGCTCCGCGATCGTCTGCTGCAGACGACGGAGCTCGATGAGTGTGAGATCGCCACCACCGACACGCACGTGGTGAACACGGTGACCGCGAACAATCAGGTGGGGGCTGCGATCGACCAGGACCGGCTGCTCTCGGTCATCTCGGGAACGGTCGAAGCGGCCCAGGCCGATCTGGAGCCGGTCAGCATTGGGGTGGGTGTCGAGCAGGCCACGGTGACGGTGTTCGGGAATGACCGCACGGAGACGCTCGCATCCCATGCGAACGCGATGATCACCATGGGCGGTGCGCTGGCGGTGTCGGTCATCATCGCGGCGACTGCGGTGAGCATGCTGATCTTCCTGTTCGCCTGAGCTCATCCTCCGCTGTCGGTCGCTGCCATCGCCGCCTCTGCCGCAGCATCTGCGGCCGCAGCGATCTCCGACTGCGCCGCATCGGGCACATCGATGTACACATCCACCGTCAGTGTCCCCTCCGCAGCGGTGACCGTCACATCGAGATCGGCGACCGCCCCGGTGTCGAAGCGGTCGGTGATCACTGCGATCGCTGCTGCTGCGGCTGCCTCGACATCCGGGGTGTCGGCGGGCACCTCAGCTGCCGCCGACGCTCGGGCCGCCTCCGAGTCCGCCCAACAGCTGTTGGAGGTCCTCCTGGAGGCTCTCGAACTGGTCTCGGATCCGCTCCTCCTGTCGCTCCAGCTGGTCGACGCGAATCTGGAGGCTCTCGACCTTCTCGCCCAGGTCCTCCTCGGCGGTCCCGTAGTCGGTCTCGACGAGGAGGCTCCCCACGCTGCGGTACATCTCCGTCTCCGGATCGAGCTCTTCCAGCGCCGCAAGTGCGGTCTTCGACTCCGTCAGCGCCCGCTCGGACTGCTCTTTCTGTGTCGCCAGCTGCCGGGCTGTCGTCTGCAACGATTGCAGCTTCTCCAGCTTCTCCTCAGCATCCGGCGGCAGTGATCCCTGCATACGCCACTGGTGGTGTGCCACCGGCAAAAAGGCCCGTATTCTCCGATTATCCCAGCACAGCTCGGGCCGTCGACACCAGTCGACTCCACGAGTTCATCGCCGCACGGAGCGCCGTCAGGTCCTCTGCATCGATCCGCACCGTGACCGTCCCAGCATCCTGCTCGAGTGTCGTCTCCGAGCGGGCATCGTCCACCGCACCCACCTCTGGTCGGACCGCCTCTGCTATGATCCGTGCCACATCAGCGGAGGCGCAGGTGCAGCTGAGCACGATGCGGTGGGCCATCCCCGACCTACTCGACGGAGATCTCTTTGATCGTCGGTGCGCGCTCCTTCAACAGGACCCGGTGTCCGCAGTAGGGACAGCGCACCCCCCCGAACTCTCCCAGCTCCACGTCGCGCTTGCACCGTGAGCACTTGTAGCTCACACCTGGTCACTCTCCTCTGCCGTCTCCTCATCCCCCATCGCCGCCCGGATCGATCGGCGGACCTGCAGGCCGCCTGGGGTCTCCGGTCGGTAGCTCCCACCGGTGAAGACCTCTCCCGTCCGATCGTTCCGCCAGATCCCCGTCCCGATGCGGGAGACGCTGTCACCGTCGACCTCCGCCTCGCGCATCGCAGCCTCGATCTCATTGACCCGGCGACGGGCGACCCGCCCGTAGCGTGCACCGAAGCGGCCGGCACTCCCGATTTTCCCCTTCTGTTTCTCGCTCATATCGAGCGGGTAGTCCGAGGTCGTGTTTAAACCCACCGAGATCTCCGATCAGTCGACCAGCTCCGCGATGCCCGCGTTCAGGTCCGTTCGCACCCGTTCTCCCGACCTGCGATCGCTCGCTGTCGTGACGATCCTGTTCTCCTGTACGCTGGTGCCCTCGCCCACGATGAACCGGAGGTTGCCGTTGTGGTCTGGCCGGGTGACCTTCGCGCGGAGTCTGGCGCGTGACCCACCACCCGACGCATCGATCGGCCCCGGGATGATCTTCTTGACATGCGGATGCTCTGCGATCAGCTGGATCACCGCCTGCCCCTTCCGCCCCCCGATGAGGGTCGTGTGTCGCCCCCCAAGCTTCTCACGGGGGGGCCGATCGACCACCGTGAGCTCCTCGTCGCTGCTGCCCTCCGTGACGTATGTGACCGGGTCTGGCGCATCAACACGGAACCACTCTGCGGGAATCTGTGCGCGCACCCGCTCGATGATCGCCCGGTCCCCGGTGGCGAACACTGCAGACACGCGCTTGCGATGCAGTTCATCCACGATGCGCCCGGCGTAGTTCCGGCGGTGGATCACCGCAGATCGCCCAGCAGCATCGGCGATGGTGCTCACGGTCGTCTCACCGACGATCTCACCGTCATACAGCATCGTGATCGTCGCTGCTGTGTCCTCGACCTCCAGCACCACCCTCTCCGTGTTACTCGTCCCGCATCGGAGGCAGTGGTCGCCCGGACGCTCGAGGCTGTGCTCGCAGCGACGGCAGCGCATCATCAGCCATCAGTCACGGCCGCGTAAAGCTCACCCTGTCCGATGAACTCACGTGTGACCGCCGTCGCATAGCTACCCGATGGCAGTGCAAAACGGAGCGTGTAGCCACCCTGCGGCTCGTCGATCGTCAGCTGCAGCGTGACGTGGACCGCAAGTGGCCGGAGCGTCCCGGTCGAATGGTACGGCTCCGGCAGGTCGAAGTCCTCCGGTTCGACCCCTGCGTCTGCGAGGATCGTCCGTTCGATCTCGCCTGGCTGCCCCCCTGTCAGGACCGTCTCCGTACCCACCAATGGTCCCACCACGAACGCCCGTCGTGTCCGGCAGTGCCGGTCGATCTGCGCGCGAGTCTCGCTCGTCGCCGTTGTCTGTCTGCTGAGGTCAGGCTGGGCGAATCCCTCCGGGGCATCCTCATCGATGAACGCGATCCGATCCCCGTCGAGGGGCCGCTCCAGCGGGAGATTCGCCCGCATGCGCGCGACGACCATCCGGTTGAACAGTGCTGCTTGGAAGGCGTGAACGAACAGCCGCTGGAGGTTCCACGGCAGCACATCCAGCACATCGCGCCAGTCGGTCGCGGACTCCGGCTGCAGCTCACTCATCCGCTGGAGCAAGGCCCGTTCGAAGCGCAGCCCACCACCAAAGGCATCGGTGAGGCGCCCCCAATCCGCAGCATCCCGCCCGAACGCATCGGCCACTGCGGCACGTGCGGCGGCCGTCTCGGGGGGCTCGCCACCAGCTGTCGCGGTGAGATAGCGCCGAACCGCCGCCCGGAAGCGTCCGTCGACGATCGCCGCCCCCACACGATGTGTGATCGGCCGGTGGCTCCCGAACCGCTGGGGGCCGAAGACGTTTGGCACCACGATCCCCGGACCGACATCGCTCTCGAGTGAGTCGGCAACCGCCACCGCCTGCTCGGGCTCCTCCGCATCGCGGACGACGATCTCGAAGCGGTTCCCCCAGAGGTCACCGAACCGCAGGCTCCGACCCAGGCGCCCGATCGGCTCGATTCTCGCCCCATCGAGCGTTGGGAACGTGGGCAGCTCTGCGGAGCGGATGGTGAACAGCTGGGTCGTGATCGCCTGTGCATCCTTCGTCCCCGCCCAGGTGATCCGCTCGGTGCTGATCGCGAGCCGACGAGCGAGCGCATGGGCGAAGGCGTTCGTGTCCCACCCCTGCAGGCGGACCCGGACCACCACATGCGGGTACGCACCCGGATCCGCATCCAGCGGCTCCGGTGTCACTGCCTCGACCTCATCCACCCGGAAGTCGGCGAGCTCGGTGCGGATCCGTCCGCCGGTGCCAGCCCGCGGCGTCCGCCGTCGGTCCAACCCCAGCTCTGCGGCCACCGGCATCCCACCGGTCACCACAGCGGGAGGTCTCCTGTGACCGCGTCGATGGCCGCATCCTCCGCAGGTCCCACTGCGATAACCGTCACCGTCGATGCGGCGAGCTCGGTGTGTCCGGCATCGCGGATCACCCGATGGGCCAGCCCCGCATCGGTCGCCGCAGCGGCCAGCTGCGTGATGGCCGTCGCATCTGGGACGCGGAGGACCACCTTCTTCTGCCCTGCGTCCAGCCACCGGCGCTGCAGCTCCGTGGGGCTTTTCAGCATCGCCCCGACCGCGCCATGTGCGACCTGTGCGGCCAGCTTGCCTGCACTCATGCCGATATCCGCACGAGCGGCGATCGCCTGTTTCATACCCTGATCCCGCTCGCAGATGGCTTGAGTCTCAGGTTTGCCAGACAGCAGATTTACAGGCTCACCCGCTGGAGTCGAGATGATGATACTCTCAGACGAGGATATCAAGGCCCGACTCGCCGCGGGCGACCTCGTCGTCGACCCCCTCGATGATCCCGAGATGCAGATCCAGCCGGCCAGCATCGACCTCCGGCTGGGCGAGGAGTTCCTGGAGTTCCGTCGGACGAACATCCCGTGCATCCACCCCGACCGCGAGTCCGAGACGGACGAGTACGTGAGCACGACGACGGTGGCCGACGGTGGGCAGTTCATCCTCCACCCGGGCGACTTCGTCCTCGGGACCACCAAGGAGCGGGTGGCCATCCCGCCGGATCTGCTGGCGACGGTGGAGGGGCGCTCATCGCTGGGGCGACTCGCGATCGTGATCCATGCGACCGCGGGCATCGTGGACCCCGGCTACGAGGGGCAGATCACCCTCGAGCTGTCGAACCTCGGGACCGCCCCGGTGGCCCTGCTGCCGGGGATGCGGGTCTCCCAGCTGGTGTTCACCAAGCTCACCTCCCCGGCGGCGCGTCCGTACGGGACCGCTCGGGGGTCGAAGTACCAGGGGCAACGCGGCCCCCAGGCGTCCCGGATCGGTGCGGACCCGGAGTTCGACAGATCACGATGAGGTTCGTCGAGGAGATCATCGTCGACCGGTTCCTCCCGACGGTGCGGTCCATGCTGGCAGAACAGCTCCGCGCGGATGGGATGACCCAGGAGGAGGTGGCGGAGACGCTCGGCATCAGCCAGAGTGCGGTCTCGAAGTACGCGGCGGGGGCGGTGACCCGGGAACAAGCCATCGTCGAGGACCCACAGGTCCGCACCACGGTCGCGGAGGTCGCTGCCGGTCTGGGGACAGGGACGATGACACCGATCGAGGCGCTGATCGAGCTCGAGGTGTTGATCCGGCGACTGGAGGATGACGGTGTCCTCGCCGACCTCCACCGACGTGTTGAACCCGGACTCACAGAGCTCGCAGGGTTCGGCCCGATTCACGCCCCTGATTCCCCCGCCCGTGAACGCGCAGCGGTGCTCGCATCCCTGCGGCGGGGGCTGCACCGCCTGACGGCGATCGAGCCGATCGCCGAGCAGATCCCCGCGGTGGGTATGAATCTGGTGGAGGCGACGGCGGATGCGACAGATCGTGGCGCGATCGCTGCCGTTCCGGGACGGATCATCGCGGTGAAGGGACGGCCGGTGATCCCCGCCGACCCGGAGTTCGGGGTGAGCGGCCACGTCGCGGCCATCCTGCTCGCGGTCCGTGATGCGACCGTGCCCGTGCGGTCGGCGGTCAATCTGGCACCGGGCGAGCTGCTGGCGGCTGCGGCACAGCTGGAGATCCCATCGGTGGAGTACGACCCGACCGGGGGTCCACAGGCGGTGACAGAGAGCCTCTCGGAGACACAGACGCCACCGTTGATCGTCCACCATCCCGGTGCCTTCGGCATCGAGCCGATGTTGTACGTGCTGGGTGCGGATGCACCATCCGTCGCGGCCCACGTGGACGACCTGGTCGGTGCGCGACCGCGGCAGACATAACCGCCTCGCGGGGCAATGGCGGATATGCAATCAGCTGCTGGAGGTCTCCGACGATGCACATGATGGTCGAGGGGGAGTGGCGGACCGATGCGTTCGTCGCGACCAACGAGGCGGGGGAGTTCACCAGATCGGTCACCCAGTTCCGCGAGGAGATCTCATCCGAGGCAGACGCTCGCTTCCCACCGGTCGCTGACAGGTATCACATCTACATCTCGCGGGCCTGTCCGTGGGCACACCGGGTCGCGATCACCAGGCGGTTGCTCGGTCTCGACGATCAGATCGGGCTGTCGGTGGTCGAGCCCGTGCGGATCGATGACGGGTGGGAGTTCTCCGAGCAGCACCCCGATCCGCTGGGTGATGCCCGGTATCTCCGAGAGGTCTACCGGCGGGCCGATCCATCGTACACGGGGCGGGTGACGGTACCCGTGCTGTGGGACACCGTCGAGGAGACGATCGTGAACAATGAGTCCCGTGAGATCATGCGGATGCTCTCGGATGCGTATGATGCGCCCACCGGTGTCGATCTCGCCCCACCGGCGATGCGCCCAGAGATCGATGCCGCGATCGATGATATCTACGAGCCGATCAACAACGGGGTCTACCGGGCGGGCTTCGCGGAGACCCAGGAGGCGTACACCTCGGCCATCGATGAGCTCTTCACAGCGCTCGATACGTATGACCGACTGCTGGGCGAGCAGCGCTTCGTCGTCGGCGATCGCCTGACGGAGGCGGACATCGCGCTCTTCGTGACGCTGGTCCGGTTCGATGATGTGTACCACACCCACTTCAAGTGCAACCGGCGTGCGATCACTGCGTATCCAAACCTCTGGGGGCACACCCGCGAGATCTATCAGCTGCCGGGGGTCGCCGAGACGGTGAACCGCGACCACATTCGGCGGCACTACTATGCGAGCCACACGGACATCAATCCCAAGCAGATCGTGGCCGTCGGTCCCGAACTGTCCTTCACCGATCCGCATGACCGCGATCGGTTGGGGGGACAGCTCCCCGCTGCACTCAGCTGAGTGTGGCCTCGCGGAGCGCCTCCTCCGCCGCGGCACGGGCAGCAGCCGCATCGAACCCCGCGAGCAGTGCCTCACGTTCGGCCCGCTGTGCATCACGGAGATCGGCCGCAGCCGACGCGATGGCCGGCATCGCCCGTGTCACGTTGTCAGCGATCGGGACCGTCGCCGCCTCCATCGACCGTGAGAGTGGATTGAGGTCGATCACGATCTCCTGCTTGCCAGCTGCGGCAAGGGCTGCGGCCCGATCGCCATCTTCCAAGGGCACCAGCACCACATCCGCAGCC
>UEYW01000007.1_pt1 | contig 12027 bp, 14 predicted proteins | sample 1903741 | NCBI WGS metagenome assembly UEYW01 (sample SAMEA4776353, study PRJEB27445) | saltern metagenome | biome: Hypersaline environment; feature: solar saltern; material: Pellet | place: Spain | collected 2012-08 | depth 0 m
CCCCCCGTTGAAGAACGCTGGTTGGATCACGTGGCTGTCGGTGGTGATGACGAGATGCTGATCGCCCACGGGGATCACCGCACCATCGTCCATCGCATCCAACCCCACCGTCAGCCCTGCCGCATCCACATGCCCGCCGGCGAGTACATCCCCCACGAGCTGGCGTGTCGCCTTCCCCCCTGCACCGTGTGCGAGCCCCACCCGCGGGATGTCCCCGTCTACATCCTCAGCGGGGGAGCTCATAGGTTGGGTTGGCCACCGTACTCATGCCAGATCTTGCAGGTCCCCTCACTCGAGACCATGCACGCACCAACGGGGCTCTCCGGGGTGCACTCTTCACCGAACATCGGACAGTCGGTCGGGTTGGCCTTGCCCGCCATGATGTCCCCACAGATGCACGCATCGGTGAGCTTGCCCGCCGGTCCACGCAGGTAGTCGGTCTCGATATCGAAGCGAGCACGGGCATCATACTGCTCATACTCCTCCCGGAAGACAAGGTTTGCATCTGGAATCTCTGCGATCCCACGCCATTCGCCGCCCTGCGTCTCGAAGACCTCCCACAGCTGCTCCTGTGCGACGACGTTCCCCTCCGTCGTCACACACCGTGGGTACGCGTTGACGACCTCCACCTCTTCATCGATGATCATCTCCACGAGCTTCGTCAGCCCCGCGAGGATGTCGAGCGGCTCGAACCCGCCGACGACGATCGGCAGTCCGTGGTCCTCGGCGATGTCGGTGAAGATGCCGGAGCCGGTGATGATCGCCGCATTGCCGGCCGCCAGATACCCCTGGATGTCGGTGTCGGGCATCTGTGCGACGAGGTCCATCGCCGGTGGCACGTACTTGTGAGATGAGAGCACCGAGTAGTTCGCCGGTGGGTCATCCATGATCACCGCTGCGGTGGGGGCGGCGGTGGTCTCGAACCCGGTCGCGAAGAACACCACCTCCTTGTCGGGCTCCTCGGCGGCGATCTGTGCTGCCGCCGCTGCGCTGTATGCGACACGGACGTCGGCACCCGCCGCCTTCGCATCGTCCAGCGAGCGTGAGCTCCCGGGGACCCGCAACATATCTCCATAGGTGACGATGATTTTGCCATCCTCTGCCAGCGCGACCGCCTCGTCGACCTCCGGCATGTCGGTGATGCACACCGGGCATCCGGGGCCCATGATGAGCCTCACCTCATCCGGAAGCATCGACCGGATGCCGAACTTCGCGATGGACTGCTCATGACTCCCGCAGACGTGCATGATCGTCGCAGGCGGGTCCGGCAGCTGCTTCGCAACTTCCTCGAGTCGTGCGGCGATCGCACGCGCCTTCTCACCATCACGGAACTCCAAGTCGTTCGCCGGTGGTCGGTGCTCTGTCGACTCAGACATTGATATCTAACTCCGCCAGCAGATCTTCTGCATCCTGGGCATCCGCCTGCGGTTCATCAACGGTCATCGAGGGGACGAACCCGCCACCTTCGATCTCATCGATGATGTCCTCCGCGAGCGCGTCCTCCGGGTCGCCGGTGATGAACGACTCATACAGCGCCATCGTCTGTTCGATCTCCGCATCGGGGATGCGCCGGATGGCAAATCCGACGTGGTTCAGAATGTAGTCCCCAGGTGTCACCGGTTCGTCCACCGTGTCTAATCTGACCTGCTTCTGCACCCCCCAGAAGTCCACCGTCGCCAGATGTCCATCGACACTCCTGACCTGTCCGGGCACACCCAAACACATACCACGAGTTATTCGAATGCATATATGAGCATTGTGACCGCATGGCTCAGTCACATCTCCTGAAACGGTTATGACGCAGACACCGCCATGCCCTGCATGCAATGTGCGGAGGTCACCATCACAGGGACCGTCCAGAGTGTTGGCTTCCGCCCGTTCGTCTACCGTGTCGCGACCGAGCACGGCCTGACGGGACATGTGCGGAACCGTGGGGACGCGGGGGTCAGGATGCTGTTGTGTGGGGGCCGTGTTGCGGTCGAGGCCGCAATCAGGGCTCTCACCGAGGACCCACCTCCGCTAGCAGAAGTTCGCGATGTCGACGTTGCATGGGAGACGGTGGATCTACCGCCAGAGCGGTTCACGATCGAGTCTTCCTCGGATGCGGTCGGGGCCGCAGGATCGCTCCCCCCAGATACGGCGCCATGTGAGCGCTGTCGTGCGGAGCTGTCGGACTCGTCAGCCCACTTCGGGGGGTACTGGGCGATCAGCTGCGTGGACTGCGGCCCCCGGTACACGATCACGCGATCGCTACCGTACGACCGCGCACAGACCAGCCTCAGCATGTATCCCCTGTGCGACCGCTGCCAGCAACGCTTCGATGATCCGGGGAGCCGTCGGTACCATGCGCAGGCCATCGCATGCGCTGAGTGTGGGCCCGGCCTGTGGGCAGCCGATGCGGCAGATACCGATCGGGTCACCGCTCGTGGATCTGAGGCGATCAGCTCCGTCGCACAGTCGATCGGAGGCGGACAGATCGCACTCGTCCGCGGGATCGGCGGGGCCCATCTCGTCTGTGATGCAACAGATGCGGGGGCCGTCAGCGAGCTTCGGGACCGGACCAACCGGCAAATGAAGCCCTTCGCGGTGATGGCACCGGATTACGATACAGCCACCTCGCTCATCAACCTCGATGCGCAGGGCAGTCGGCTGTTGCGTTCACCCAGGCGCCCGATCGTGGTGGCCCCCTCCCGACGGGCAGATGTTGCCCCACCGGTGGCCCCGCAGTTGGATACCTTGGGAGTCATGCTGCCGTACTCGGGGCTACATCAGCTCTTGTTTGAACATATCGAGATGCCGGTGGTCATGACGTCGGCGAATCTGCCAGGCCAGCCCATGCCGCGCACTCGGGCAGAGTTGGCGGATGTCGCCCCGCTTGCTGACATCATTCTGGGGCATGACCGCCCGATCGTCGCCCGGTGTGATGACTCGGTGGTCCGCAGCGGGGGTCCCCACCCAACTCTGCTCCGGCGGTCGCGGGGGTATGTACCAGCGCCGATCACGCTCCCGGTGAGTGCGTCCGAGCCGCTGGTCGCACTCGGGGCGGATGCCGATGTGACGGTCGCCACCGTGGTTGGTGACAGATGTCATCTCTCTGCGCATCTCGGCCGTCTGGACTCGGTGTCGGCGATCGAAGCGTACACTGCCGCGGTCGAGCACCATTGTGGGCTCACCGGAGTCACCGCCCCGACGCAGTTCGTGCACGACCTGCATCCGGGATTCGCATCGTCGGTCATTGCCAAAGAGCGGGCAGCAGCATCCGGAGCCGCCGCCCTACCCGTCCAACATCACCATGCGCACGCGGCGAGTGTCCTGGCCGAGCATCACCTCTCGGAGGCGGTCATCATCACTGTAGATGGGACGGGCCTGGGCACCGATGACACCATCTGGGGCGGAGAGGTCCTCGCCTGTGAAGGTGCTGACTACGAACGGGTGGGGGGGCTGTCGCCTTTCCCGCTCATCGGTGGTGAACGAGCGATCCGAGACCCCGCGCGGATCGCAGTCGGCCTGCTGACTCGCGGGGGGCTGGACGTGGCGGAGCTGGCCATGGAACTCGGACTCACGCTTCCGGCGGGCCGTGGATCGGTTGAGGATGTGCTCCGACAGCTGGATGCTGATATCAACGTCATCGAGACGTCGAGCGCGGGTCGCTTCCTCGATGCGGTTGCTGCGATGCTGCTTGGCATCGACCACCGGTCGTACCGCGGCGCCCCCGCGATCATGCTGGAGGCGGCTGCCGGCGAGTGGACCCGACCACCCGAGCCATCGTTCACCTTCATCGACGGGCGTCGTTGCCTCGACACACCTGCACTGTACGAGACGCTCGCGATGGCGCACATGGAAGGGGTTCCAGTGAATGCGGTAGCGGCGCGTGCACAGGTTGAGTTGGCGTACGGATTGGCCACCATCGCGGTCGATGCTGCACGACAGCGCGGCATCGACAGGGTGGGCCTCAGTGGTGGTGTCGCGGCAAATCGCCAGATCTTGCAGCAGGTAGCCAGCGTGATCGACGAGGCAGGCCTGCGGTTCGTCACCAATGAGCGGGTGCCCCCGGGCGACGGTGGCATCGCACTTGGACAGGCGTACCTTGCGGCCCGTAGACCTCCAGACGGCGAAAGCACTTAGCTCGCTGCCCTTCGGTGTGTGCATATGAGTCGATCAGGGAGCTGTCAGTGCTGTGCGACGGATGCTGAAGCACCCGTCGACGATCACGTACACACCTGCTATTGTCCGGTCCATGGGCTGATAGATACGATCAGCAAACGGTACGCGCTGCAAATCATCGGCATCTTGGGTGAGCATCAGCCGCTGCGCTTCGGAGAGATTGAGGCGACGCTGGAGGTGACGAGCCCCTCACTGCTGACCGAGCGTTTGAACGAACTGGTCCTCACCGGATTGGTCGACCGCGAGAGCTACGCTGAGGTGCCGCCTCGTGTGGAGTACAGGCTGACCTCTGATGGTCACGAACTGGAGGAGCGCCTCCGCCCGCTGCTCGAGTGGGCAGCCGATCATCCGCGTCAAGGACCGGTGCCGGGTGTCGCCGATGGGCACTGACGGCGACGAGCGCCCAGAGAAGGTGGGTATCGACGCTATCCCGGAGTTCGAGGTCGGCGGTGGCGGTCAGCATGTGGTGGATGACCCCACCATCGGCCGCCCCAACGATGCACGGAGCCCTGGTGATGGGCGCCTCGACACTACGCAGACGCAGGCGTATCTGGCGGCGATCGAGCTGATCGCACAGCTCCCCCCGACGATCCGACTCCCACCGGAGGCGGCAGAGTTGGTCCCCACCGCCTTCGAGGCGGAGATCGAACAGGAACTGCAGAAGTATGCGATCGCCCAGTTCGACAATCCAACGCCGCATGTGGAGACGATCGCGTTCGATGAGGTCGACGGGGAGGTGTGGATGCGCATCCGTATGGGCATCCCCCCGGCGATGTTCGATGCATTCACCGAATACCGCGATGCGTTCGCAGACTACGCGCTCGACGAGCTTGACGAACTCCTCGGCTGATCGGCATGGCCGATCTCACAATCCACGAGTCCCAGATGCGCGGGGGCCCGCCCATCGGTGAGCTCAGGGGGGATCGCGTCCTTGTGCAGGGCCACATCATCCGGGACGATCGTCCCACCATCCGATCGGGTGAGCATAAACGGGGTGTCCGACATCTGCGCTCGACGCCTGAGATGGTCCCATGTCGTGGCGGTGTGCAGATAGCAGCCGAAGGAGAAGCGGCCAGCGCCGACCGCAGCGGTCTTCGACCGGGACCGACGAGCCTCCTCGGCTTCGTACTCTGAATCACTCATCCAGGCGAGTACGGGCACGCCTGTGTCGGGTTGGAGCAAGTAGAGGTCGAACGCCGCATCGAGGGAGAAGCGCGCCCACGCCATGCGGGCGCCGACCGCGTCGACCTCGATGCTGAAGTGCTCCTCCTCGGCGACAAAGGTCATCTCGTAGCCAGGCATGCGCACCCCACGATGATGGTACAGGCAGCCTCCGATCGCCATCTCGATTGCATCGGACACGACGAGCGCGCCGGCCTCGCGCAGCTCATCGAAGAACGTGGGGAAGTGAAAGACCTCGCTCATTCCTGGCCCGGAATCGCACTCATGACGGCCGTCAGTGGATGTGCCCGACGTGGCACGACTCGTCGATCGTGTCATCCTGACACCAGCAGTCCGGGCCACAGATGACATCATCATGGCCACCCTCCAGGTGGCCGAAGCTGTCGACGAATCGGCGCTTACCCGCCAACGCGCCGGCATCACTGAGCTCGTACCCGCCGTCCACGCGCTCCATGAGCCCCTCATCAGCGAGGTGCTCCAAGACTTCCCGCACCGCATCTGGGTCTTCGGTCTCCGCGAAGATGGCGATGTCCGAAGGGGTGACCGTCTGCATGATTGCCTCCTCGTGCACGAGCCAGTAGACCGCCTCGATGATGTCATCACACATCGCCAGGTGGTCGAGTGCGGCCCGTCCATCTGCCGAGTCCATGTTCGTCATGATTCCGGCGATGGTATAACACTGCAGGGTCGGTATGCTCACTATGGACGACGGTGGGACCGGTGCCATGCCACGCATCCTCGTCGCAGGGATGGGGAACATCATGCGGGGCGACGATGCGTTCGGCGTGGAGGTAGCTCGACGTCTCTCGTCGCGCGAGTTGCCGGAGTCCGTGAGGCTGACCGAGGTGGGCATCTCGGGTGTCTCGATGGCTCAAGAGCTGCTGTCTGGCTATGATGTGTTCATTCTCATCGATGCCATGGATTCAGGCAACGAACCTGGGACGATCACCATCAATCGTGCTGAGGTGCCTTCGAACCTAGAGTACAGCCCCCGCGAGATCGCAAGCTTCGCCGCCGACATGCATCAGACCGACCCCAACAAGATCCTGATTCTGGGGGAGGCCTTGGGTGTGTTGCCGGAGCTGACAATCATTCTCGGGTGTGATCCCGTTGGTGTATCCGACCTCACCACGGAGCTGAGCGACCCCGTGACGGCGGCGATCCCCCGTGCGGCTGATCAGGTGGAGGAACTCATCGACACGATCATCGCCGACCCGGCAGTGCTTGATCGGAGTCATGGCGACTCAGATACCTGATAAGGGTGTTACTACAAATTCGCAAAGTGGCAAGAACGTGGATTCTCGGTGCTTTGACCCCATTTTGCCCCAGAATCCCACAGTGTTATATCTGATACGGCATACCATGGGACATGGCCGCAGCTGAGGCAACAACAGCCGACACATCGAGCACCGAATCGGAGGTGCCCACGGAGGTGGACATCTTCTGGCTCCCAGGCGAGGGTTGTGATGGCTGTTCCGTAGCAACATTGGGTGCGACGGACCCGGGCATCGAGGACCTCCTGACCGGGGCTGTCCCGAACCTTCCCAAGCTGAATCTCCACCACCACGAGTTGGCCGTTAAGTCGGGTGAGCATTACACTGGAGGGATGGAGGCGGCAGCCGCGGGCGAGGGCAATCCGTACGTCGTCGTCGTCGAGGGGTCTGTCCCCAACGAGCGGCTGATCGAGGGAGACGGCTACTGGGTATCGATGGGCAAGGATGCCGACGGCAAACCGGTCCGGATGGTCGACTGGCTCGACCGCCTTGCGCCGGGCGCTGTCGCGACGATCGCGATTGGGACGTGTGCGACGTGGGGGGGCGTGCCTGCGGCGGCAGGGAACGTCACCGATGCGATGGGGACGATGGACTACCTCGGCCGTGACTACCGGTCGGCCCTCGACCTGCCGGTGATCAACGTCCCGGGGTGTGCGCCGGTGGGTGACAACTTCATCGAGACCGTCGCGCATCTGCTGCTGTACGTCGTCGGACTCGGCCCCCCGTTGGAGCTCGACGCCCTGGGCCGGCCGAAGTGGCTCTTCGGCGAGACGGTCCACCGCAACTGCAACCGTGGTGCGTACTATGAGGAGGGCAAGTTCGCAGAGGAGTACGGCAGTGAGAAGTGCCTGGTGTCGAAGGGTTGCTGGGGACCGACTGTCAAGTGCAACATGCCGTCGCGCCGCAACCTCGATGGCGTCGGTGGCTGCATGAACGTCGGTGGCAAGTGCATCGGGTGTACGATGCCGGGGTTCCCAGACAAGTTCACACCGTTCTTCGTGAAGCCACCTGGTGCGACGGTGTCGACGATCTCATCGACCATTCTCGGCGGAGTGATGTCGCGACTGCGGCAGAAGTCGATGAAGAACCTGGACAAATCCACCAGATGGGGCGATCAGGGTGTCATGGACCAGCTGTACCAGTGGCAGCTGAAGCGGGCGGGGACGTACGACATGGAGCGTGGTCTCGAGCGACGACCCGGGGAGGCGGACGACTGACCATGTGCCTCGATAAGTTCCCAGTCCGCTTCCGTTCCGATGGGAGCGCCGTCTTGGGCGAGTTCGGCGAGACGGGCGAGGAGTTCCTCGAGGATGTCGAGGTCCATCCGGACGATTTGCGCCCGGATGAGCGCGCTGCGGCGATCATCGCGGGTCTACCACCACATGTGGCCGAGCGCGTTGGGGCGGGCGAATGAGCGTCTACCGACACCTGCCGATCGACCGCGATGCGGAGGGCCGATACCAGCTGCGAGAGGGCGAGAGCTTCGATGTGACCGCGGACCACCGCTCCTCGACGGAGCGGATCGCGGAGATGACCGGTCGAGATGTGGATGCGGCAGACCCGTTGCGCTCGGCAGATCAGCTCACCAACGGGCAGCTCAAGGACATCGACATCGACCCGGTCACACGGGTGGCTGGGTCGCTCGCGTTCCATGCACAGGTCGACCTCGAGGAGCGGCGTGTCCATGAAGCGCACGCACAGGCGACGCTCTTCCGCGGGTATGAGGTGATCCTCGAGGGTCGTGACCCCAGGGATGCGGTCGACCTCTCGTCGCGTGCGTGCGGGGTCTGCGGGGCCGTCCATTCGATCTGCTCTGCGATGGGCCTGGAGATGGCCCTAGACGTCTCACCACCGCCGATGGGTGTGTGGGCCCGGAACATGGGACAGGCCGCGGCGTTCCTGTACGATAACTCGCTACACCTGCATCTGCTGGCCGGACCGGACTACTCGGCGTCGGTCGTCGGCGATACGACACCCGAGCTGCTGCGGACCGCCCATGCGACAGATGCGCCACATGCGGAGATCCACGGCTATGAGTCGATTGGAGCGATCATGGAGGCGCTGAACCCGCTCGAGGGTGATCTGTACCTCACCGCGCTGGAGAAGACCCGTGCGGCGCGGCAGATGGCATCGCTGATGCTGGGCAAATACCCGCACCCATCGACGATCGCCCCCGGCGGGGTCACGACGACCCTGTCGCGGTCGACGTTCACACAGTTCTATACCCGCTTGGACGACATGTTCGACTGGGCGAAGCAGACGGCGTTCCTGTGGGACGATCTGATGGACTTCATGCTCGAGGCGCAGCCGGGCTTCGAGCACGTCGGCGAGCACCCGATCAACATGATCGGCACAGGGGTCTACGACGACCCAGCTGTGTACAATGCCCGGTACGAGGATGCGGACGAGTGGGGCAACGCACGACTGGCCACCCCGGGGGTGATCATCGACGGTGAGTTGATCACCACGAACCTCACCGAGATCGATGTCGGACTCGAGGAGTTCGTCGATCACTCCTTCTATGAGGATTGGACCGATGATGCCGTCCCGTTCGAGACGTCCCCGATCGGGGATGTGCTGAGCCCGTACCATCCATGGAACAAGACCACTCGGCCGCGTCCGGATGGCACGAGCTGGCGCGAGCGGTACACCTGGGGGACGGCGCCCCGCTGGGACCGCCAGACGATGGAGTGCTGCCCCCATGCGAGACTGTGGACGACGGCGCTGGCAGAGAAGGTGGAGAACCCCTTCATCACGCCCACCGGCGATGGCATCGAGTTCGAGCTTCCCGAGGCGAGCCTGCCGGCGATGACGATGCGGTGGGATGTCCCCGACCGACTCAACGCGGCAGAGCGCCTCCGCGGCAAGGCGTACGCGCTCTCGCACCATGCGCTGGTGTGCTACACCGGCTTCATCGAGACGCTCGAACTGCTGAAGGCGGGGGAGGATCAGGTCCACACCCCGTTCACGATTCCCAAGAAGGGGGTCCACCGTGGGGTCGGCTTCTGGGAGGCGGGCCGTGGCTACCTCACCCACCACATGACGATCCGTGACGGGGTAATCGATAACTACCAGATCGTCACCCCGAGCACGTGGAACTCCTCGCCGACGGGGCCGTTCGGTCAGGCAGGCCCGTTCGAGCTCGGTGCGATGAACACACCGATCCTTGAGGAGGCGGAGGACGAGGAGTCGTTCACCGCAGTCGACATCCTGCGGGGCGTCCGCAGCTTCGACCCCTGCATGCCGTGTACGGTCCACATGTACACACCCGGGGGTGATGATGTGATCACGGAGAACGTGACCATGACCACCTGTGGGTGCTCGTACGACGGTGACAACCGACCGGCAGAGGTGACACTTCGCCAGATGCTCGCTGACGACTAATCCAGATGACCGAAGAGGAACGGACGGCGCAACTGACTCCACAGGAGGCGGCCGAACGGGGTCTGCTCGGTGCGACACAAGTGGTCCCCGGTAGCGGACACGGCATCAGCAAGGGCCGGTCTTACGGTGCCGAGCCGGGACTCATCAGCGGTGACAACAGCGCGAGTCAGCTGCTGATCGGTGTGGGGTACCCGTATCTGAGCGACCTCGCCGTCGGCAACGTTATCGCCGATGACATCGCCGCGATGGACCTCGACGATGTTGCCGTCGCCGATGTGTCACACACCCCTGTCGCTGCTGCACAGACGGTCGCGGAGGGGTCATACGAGCGCGTCATCATCACTGGTGCCGAGAAGATCGGCGACGGCCTCAACACAGGGACCCCCTCCGAGGATCCGGGGACCATCCACCGTCGCACCGCGGCGGACTACCCGGTGCCCGGAGAGCGGATCGTCGACCGTATCGCCGAGTGTGCCATGGGATCGAACACGATCGAGAACGTCGTCATCGTGACGAAGGCGATCTGTGGGCTCCCTGCAGACACACAGGTCCTCACCATCGAGCCGGAGTACGACTCGTGGGGCTTCGACATCGAGGAGTTCTCTGACCCGGTCGCCGCGGCGATGTCGGAGCTCACCGACGAGATCGTCGACCTGCTCGGACCGGCATCAGTGTCGCTGTCGGAGTGACCAGCCCGCGCGCGCCGCGGCATCCTCGATGGTCCGGAACTCTGCGCCGAGCGACCGCGCGAACAGCCGCTGCGTTTCATCTGCACCGACGAGCACGTGCCGGCCGGTCTGCAGGCGCTGACGTGCCTCTGCGAGCACGCCCGCGAGGGTCCGTCCGACGAAGTCTACCTCGGCATCCCATGCACCGATCGCCGCATCGGGGTCGGTCCCATCGGTCGCGATGCCGATGTACACACTCCAGGTCGCCGCATCAGCCAAGGCAGCGGTCGGATCTGCCAGGCGCTCGAGTGCCGCGACCTCGAATGTGAGCGTCAGGTCGTTTGGATCCGCTGCGCCCATGCGGCGGCCTACTTGTACGTCGCGAGCAGATCGGCCGCGAGCGCATCGATCGCAGCGACAGCTGGGGCGCTCCGGTCATGATCGAACGGGGCGGTGCCAGATTGGTCCGCATGTCGGATCGCATCATCGAACGGCACTGTCGTGGTGATCTGTAGTTCGTTGCTCTCACAGTACTCCCCGACCGCCGCAGCGTCGGTGTCATCGCGGATCTTGTTCGCGACGATTTTCACCTCAGGGATTCCCAGCTCTGACGCCAGCTCCTTCGTGCGTCGACCCGTCTCGAGGGATTTGAAATACGGCTCGACGACGACCAGCAGCGCATCCACATCCTGTGTCGTGCCGCGCCCGAGATGTTCGACCCCTGCGACCATGTCCATCACGGTCACCTCATCACGGGATTCGACCATCGTCGAGACCACCGCCCGTGCGGTCGAGTGCGCGCTGCACATGCACCCGGACCCGGCATGGTCGACCTCACCCATCTTCAGCAGCTGGATCCCACCGGGTGCATCATGTCCATATCGGGTGATGATCTCCGCGGGCTCCATCACCAGCTCGAGTGTCGCCTCTCCACCCGGTGCCTCTACCCGCTGCAGCAGGTTGCTCGGCAGCGGCTCGACCGTCGTCTCCCGTCCCACTCCGAGCGTGAGCGCGAGATTGGGGTTCTCGTCATCATCGATCGCGAGCACATCGAACCCCTGGTCAGCGATGGCACGACAGAGCGTCCCAGAGACAGTCGTCTTCCCGGAGCCACCCTTTCCGGAGACTGCGAGTTTCATACTTCCCAATCACTCACCCCCGGTTTATCCATACCGGTCACCCCACCGAGACGGGAGACAAGGCTCAAACCCCACGGCCGCTGAGGAGCTAATATGAGCGAATCCTGGGACGATCCACCCATCACCGAGTCCGCCAGCGGTGGCGGCGGCTCGATCGCCCGCGAGCTCGCCGTCAGACTCGCGATCCTCGCGGTCATCATCGCCGGTGTCTATCTC
>UEYW01000008.1_pt1 | contig 11442 bp, 17 predicted proteins | sample 1903741 | NCBI WGS metagenome assembly UEYW01 (sample SAMEA4776353, study PRJEB27445) | saltern metagenome | biome: Hypersaline environment; feature: solar saltern; material: Pellet | place: Spain | collected 2012-08 | depth 0 m
GATTCAGACGGGCTCACCCGCACTGATCGTGGGCTTCTTCGGCGGGATCGTCGTGTGGATCACCGGCTTCCCTGCGGTCATGGTGGCTGCAGCCGAGCGGGATGCGGCGATCAGCACCGTCGTCGGGGTGGGCAGCGCGGCGGTGCTCATCGGGTTCGGTGCGCTGTTTCTGCACACCGGCGTGGGGCTGCTCGGTTGACCGCGAGACACTTAGTGATGGCTTCTGCAGAGGGAGTATGAGTGGTAAGCGGAGTTGGATCAGGCTGCCACGCTCTGTCCTCGTCGGTGCTGGGGTGCTCGATGAGCTCAGTGGGGTCCTCGCAGAGCTGCATCTGGATGGGCCCGCACACGTGGTCACCAGCCCCACACCGGCGGCCTTGGTGGGGACACAGGTACACGACCAGCTCGGTGCCTCGACGGAGACGGTCATCGAGCAGGCCAGTGGTGCGGTGGTCGACGAGGTGGTGGCTGCGGCGGCCGATGCCACCTTCCTGGTGGGCCTGGGGGGCGGGACACCGATCGACATCGCGAAGCTTGCTGCGGACACCATCGGGTGTGGCTTCATCTCTCTGCCGACCGCCGCATCACACGACGGGATCGTCTCGGGTCGGTCATCGCTGCCCGACGGGCAGACACGGCACTCCGTCGCTGCCGATCCCCCGCTGGCAGTGGTCGCTGATACCACCGTCCTCGCCGCCGCACCGTGGGAGCTCATGACCGCCGGCTATGCCGACATCGTCTCGAATGCAACCGCTGTCAAGGACTGGCGGTTGGCCCATCGTGTCAAAGATGTCGAGTACAGCGAGTACGCAGCAGCGCTGAGCGAGATGACCGCAGCGATGCTCGTCGAGAGTGCTGCTGTGATCCGCCCGGGTGTCGAGGAGGCCGCATGGGTCGTCGCGAAGGCGCTGGTGTCCTCGGGTGTGGCGATGTCGATCGCAGGCTCATCGCGTCCCGCATCGGGTGCCGAGCACCTGATCTCGCACCAGCTGGATCGACTCGCGCCCGGTGCGGCATTGCACGGGCATCAGGTGGGTGTCGCGGCCATCTTCACCGAGTACCTCCACACGGGGCCGACGGGCGAGTGGCGCCAGATCCGGGACGCACTTGCAGGTGTCGGCGCCCCGACCGATGTCGATGCGCTGGCGGTCGATGGTGCGACGTTCATCGAGGCGGTGACCTCCGCCCATGAGATCCGCGACCGCTACACCATCCTCGGTGATGGTGTCGATGAGACGGCGGCACGGGAGGCCGCGGTCGCCACCGGCATCATCACCGACTGACCGACGTCCCCATATCGACGCCCACGTGAGAGTATCCATGGTCACATCGGGCATCCGGGGTCGTGTGCGGGCACACCCACTCGCGGTGACGGTGGGGTTGAGTGTGCTTGGCTACGCGATCGTGATCGGAACGTTCCTCGATGCACTCCCTGCGTCGATCTATCCGGCGCTGACCCTCGCGGAGGTGAACCTGCTGACAGATGCCATCGCGGTGATCAACACGGTGAACGTCGCGGTGATCGCGATGGGATGGTGGTTCATCCGACATGACCGCATCCGGCTGCACGCGGCGTCGATGATCAGCTCGTTCGCACTGATCTGCGTCTTCCTCGTGCTCTATCTGACGAAGATCGGCGGTGGCGGCACCAAGGAGTTCGTCGGCCCCGAGCTCGTGTACCTCGGCTACCTCGCGATGCTGGCGATCCACATCACCCTCTCGATCGTGGCCGTCCCGGTGGTGTTGTTCGCGCTGGTGCTGGGGCTGACCCACACCCCCGCCGAACTCCGCCAGCAGACACCACACCGGCGTGTGGGTCGGATCGCGGCCTCCGCGTGGCTGCTCTCACTGGTCCTCGGCGTGGTCACCTACCTGCTCCTGAACCATCTGTACACGTGGGAGTACGTGGGCTGAGGACCTCGAGGTTTTTATCACCAGGTTTCGAGGAGTCGTCCATGCACATCGCGATCGTGTCGATGCAGACAGATCTGCATGGGCCGACCGCGGGCCGCAGACGCACCAGGCGCTTCGCTGAGCAGTTCAGCACAGGGGGCCACACGGTGCAGGTGTTGTGTGCGAAGTGGTGGCGTGGTGAGATCCCTGGCTTCCGGTTCAACGAGGTGCGGTATGAGGCGGTCACCGAACATCTGGCGCCGGTCCGGTTCGCACTGCTCCTGCCGGTGGCGTTGCTCCGGCTGCGCCCAGATGTGATCCACGTCACCAACGATCCGCCGATCGCCGTCGCGGCCGCCCGGGTGGCTGCGACGGTGCTGCGGGTGCCGCTGATTGTCGATTGGTGGTCCCCGGGGCTCGACCGCACCCGCTGGAGCCACCGCGCCGCACGTGCGGGCGATGTGACGCTGGTGGCCTCGGATCTGCTGCGGACCGACCTCCAGCGTCATGGGGGGCAGACCGAATCGACGCTCGAGTTGCCGGAGTCCGTCGATGTGGCGACGGCGGACGCTGCAGACCCCATCGGGTCGTATGACTTCATCACCGCCGGTCGGTTAGATGCAGCATCGAACATCGACGGGTTCCTGACCGCCCTGGGGCAGCTCCGCCAGGATGAGTGGGAGGCGGCGGTGATCGGCGATGGCCCCGCCCGGGCACATGCGGAGAAGATCGCCGCGGACCTGCGGATCAGCGACCGTGTGACCTTCCTCGGTGACCTCGACCCTGCGACCCACCTCGGGGTGTGCAAGGGCGCGCACGTGTTCGTCCACACCCGTGAGGAGGCACCGTTCGCAACTGAGCTGCTGCGTGCGCTCATCTGCGGGTGTGTGGGGGTCGTCGAGTATCAGGAGCATTCCAGCGCCCACGAGCTCGTAGAGCTGTACGACCGAGGCTTCACGGTCACCGACGCTGCGGATCTGCCCGCGACCATCGAGGAGGCACGTGACCTACCACAGCAGGTGTTCGACGATGGATTCAGCCGGTACGGTCATGGCGCCGTCCTCCAGCGGCTCGAGTCGATCTACACCTCCCCGACACCGTGATGATCACTCGTCGTCGACGCCGTAGTCGCCGCCGTACTTCATGAAGAAGAAGCCCAATCCGAGCGTCGTCACCATCGCGAACGCGGTCGCCACACCGAGGGTGAGTGCCGTCTCGGGAACCTGCGGCTTCGCTGCGGGTGCCGGGGTCGTGATCTCCTCGACGACCTCGATCGTCGCGACCATCCCCGCACTGCGGTGGGGTTCGCAGTAGTACTCGTAGGTGCCCAGTGTCTCGAAGGTGTGCTCGTAGGTGAAGCCCGTGTTCTCGATCGGGACATGCCCCTCCCAGTTCGCCGCCTCGGGCTGGGACTCGACGACGATGTTGTGATTGTCCGACTCCCAGACGAACTCGACGGTCGTCCCCGGGAGGATCTGATGGGGCGCGTCCGTGCCGGGGTCGTACACCAGCTGTCCGCCCGGACCGACGCTCACCGTCTCCGTCCCACCCGTCTGCCCGGAGGCCCCACCCCCCGTCACTGCCACCGCGGCCGCCCCCGTCGCGGCCGTCAGCAGGGCGCGTCGGCCCACAGTCTCATCCATGGGAGGACTACCCCAGCACCGGTACTGAATATGTTGGTTTCACGCGTTCACAGCCCGTAGCTGTCATCCGGCGCCACCGTGGCGATGAACGCGACCACCAGGTCGATGAGTGCCCGGACATCAGCGGGCGAGGCCACCTCCGTGGCGGTGTGCAGATAGCGTGTGGGGACTGACAACGCCCCGACCGGTGTGGCACCGTGCGTGCGCTGGAACCGGGCCGTATCGGTGCCGCCCCGGGGGAGCACCTCATACTGCAGGGCGATCTCCTCTGTCTCTGCGATCGCCTGGAGCTGCCGTCGAACCGCCGGGGAGGTCACCACACTACCGTCCTTCAGCTTCAGTGCGACCCCCGCCCCCAGCCGTGTCACCGCCTGGCCGCTGTCGATGCCAGGGATGTCGTTCGCGACCGTCGTGTCGAGTGCCAGTGCCACCATGGGGTCGATGTCGACACCGAGCGCCTCCGCACCCCGCAGCCCCACCTCCTCCTGGACGGTGAAGGCCAGATGCACCGTGACCGCCGGATCGTCGATCGCTGCCGCCACCGCCAACAGTGCGTACACGCAGATGCGATCATCGATGGCCTTCCCCGTGATGGATCCACCCAAGGTGACCGTCCGCTGTTCGAGGCTGACGAGGTCCCCCACGGCGACGGTGTCCTCGACACGGTCGGCGTCGAGTCCCGTGTCGACGCGGAGGTCGGTCAGCTCGGGCATCTTCGCATCATCATCTGAGGTCGTGTGTGGCGGGACCGCGCCGATCACCCCGGGAATCGTCCCCGTCTCGGTGTGGACACGGACCCGCTGTGCACGCAGTGTCGAGGCGTCCCATCCGCCGAGAGCATCCAGGGTGAGAAAGCCGTCATCATCGATGTGACGCACCATGAAGCCGATCTCATCCATATGCGCCCCGATGAGCACCGCCGCATCGGCACCGGGGTTGATCGTCGCAACGAGGTTGCCCATCGCATCGACCTGCACCTGATCGGCATGGCCGGCCAGCTCTCGCTCGATGATCTTCCGGATCGGCCCCTCATCCCCCACGACCCCACTCGTCTCCGTGAGTTCCGTCACCAGTGCCATATCCAGCTCGTCGGTCATACACCCGCCTGCAGTCCTGGTCCCATAACGCCGTCGTGCCGCTTATCGGCCCGTCGCTCTGAGTGGTGATGATGACAGATGCCGACGCCGTGCTGCGTGCAGAGCTGCATGCGGTCTTCGATGCGGCCTCCTACCCCGTCGGGTCGCTGCTGGACCTGCTCACGGTGCTCCCCGACGGGCCCATGACGCGGTTCACAGTGGGTGATGATCAGATGACGGCGATGGAGCTCGCGACGGTGCTCACGCCGCATCAGGCATTCCCCTACGCCGACCCGGAGACTCTCGTCAGTGCAATCGTCGCGGGACTGCGCGAGGAGGGGCGGCTCTGAGCGCCTCGCAGCAGTCTTAACGCCCCCTCCCCATCTCGTGAGCATGGCCGACGCCGTGCCGCCAGCACACCCCCCACGCTGTCTGATCGCGAAGCTGGGGCTCGATGGACACGACCGTGGGGCCCATGTGATCGCCCGAGCGTTCCGCGATGCCGGCTTCGAGGTGGTCTATTCAGGGCTGCACCGGACACCGGATGAGGTGGTGACCGCGGCGGTGGATGAGGATGTGGACGTCCTCGGCATCTCGATGCTCTCTGGTGCACACGAGTCACTGATCCCCCCGGTGCTTGAGGGCCTGGCGGCGGTCGACCGCCTCGATGAGATGCTGGTGATCCTCGGTGGAATCATCCCCGACGACGACAGGGAGGCACTCTTACGCTCGGGAGTGGATGCGGTGTTCGGGCCGGGGACGGCGATGGAGGAGACCGTCGCGTTCGTCCGCGATGAGCTGGGGGCCGACGTGGATGCATGAGGCGCTCCTGCGGCGGTTTCGGGCTGGCGATCGTGCCGCATTGGCGCGGGTGATCTCGCTGCTCGAAGATCGCGGCGAGGGGCACACTGCGTTGCTGCAGGCACTGTACCCCTCGGCGGGGACCGCATCGGTCATCGGGATCACCGGCGCGCCAGGGGTGGGCAAATCGAGCCTGGTCGCGGCGCTCGCGGACCACCTCCGCGATGATGCGGGCGTCGCCATCCTCGCTGTCGACCCGAGTTCCCCGATGACGGGCGGGGCCATCCTCGGTGACCGGGTCCGGATGCCGGCAGCGAACACGGACGAGCGCATCTACGTCCGGTCGATGAGCGCGCGCGGTCAACGGGGCGGGCTCGCCGTCGCGACCGGGGTCGTGCTCACCGCACTCGACGCATTCGGCTTCGATCGGATCATCATCGAGACCGTCGGGGCCGGACAGAGCGAGGTCGACATCGTCAAGTCGGCCGATACGACGGTCGTGGTGACGCAGCCGACCAGTGGTGATGATATCCAGCTCATGAAGGCGGGCATCGTCGAGATCGCGGACATCTTCGTGCTGAACAAGGCGGACCTGCCCGGCGCAGAGACCGCCATGCTGGACCTCGAGGCACTCGCTCAGCAGCGCGGGGGGTCGGACCGATGGACACCACCGGTCTGTGAGACGGTCGCGACAGCACCGCGGGGCCTTGGGGGGCTTGAGGAGGCGATCGCGACGCATGCTGCCTGGTTGCACCGCGACAGGGCTGCCGTCGATGGGGCCCGCAGGCGGACGATCGCGACCGTGGGGTGGATCATCGCTGCTGAGCTCGCAAAGACCGAGGCAGTGTGCACCGAGCGACTCCGTGGGGACCCCGATCTCATCGATGCGATCCACGCTGGGGACCGTGATCCATACTCCACCGCGAGGATGCTCCTGGAGGGACAGGAGTCGTGAATCAGTGGTTTCAATCACGGGGGCGGCCACGCCGTGGCATGCGTCGCAGCCCATGGAGGAGCGTGTGAGTGCGGATGCACAGTCGGTGGTCGTCCTGGGCCCACCGGCTGCGTGCGACCCGGTGCTGCGAGTGCTCGTGGATCACCCTGCAGAGGTGACGCAGGCGGTGCACCCGACTGCACCCGGGCTCACCCCATCGGTGTGGGTGTGCACATCCGCTGCGGCCCTGCGAGCCGTCGTCGAGGCTGATTCCACAGCGCCGTTGATCATCACCGATGCGGTCGTCCCGACGGCGGTCTCCCCCGCGGCGGTGCCGGCGCTCATCGATGCGTGGACCGCAGGCGAAGCCCGCGTGCACACACTCGCATCCCACGCTGTGACGATCGACGGCGTGGACCACAAGATGCTGCTGGAGGTGGTCATCAGCACCGATGCGGTCGCACAGATATCCGAGTTCGCAGTCACCCATCGATCGCAGCTGCTGCATGAGGTGCGCGCCGATGGTGTCACGGTGGCGGCTCCCGTTGGCTCGGGCGGCTACGCCCACGCCATCGGTGGTCCCCGCCTCGGGGCGGTCACAGGGCTTGTCGTAGTCCCCATGGCGGCGTTCGCGAGTCACACATCGGTCTGGGTCACCCCAGCGCCGGTGTCGGTCCGTCTGATGCGTGAGGAGGCGGTGGTCTCCGCCTGCATCGACGGTGTCGAGACGGTCCCCCTCGATCCGTCGACGAGGCTCACAGTCGCTTCGGTGGGCTCATACGACGTCATCGGTCAGTGGTGACGATCAGACGATCGCCGACCACAGTGGCTCGAGCAGGAAGAACAGCGCCTGATATGCAGCGTACAAGATCGCCACTGTCGTCGCCCCCAACGCAGAAGTGGGTGTGGAGATCTCCAGCGACTTCGAGCGGGCTTCCACCAGCCGAGCCTCGTACTCGAACAGGTCTGTGAACAACACCGCCAGCACGAGTGCGGTCATGATCATCCCGCCATGTGGGGTGGTGATCAGATACAGCAGCGACAGCACCACCGTCCCCACCGTGGTGAACGAGTGTGGCGCGAACCGTCGAATCGCCGCATCATCCTCCGCGATCTCCGCTTGCACGCGGTGGTTCTGATGCTGGATGTACCGTGTCAGCAGGTTCACCACCAGCATGACCAAGATCGCAAGCGGCAGGATCGGTGCCAGCGGATCGAGGGCACCGATCGGCACCGCGAACTGCAGGATGCTCATCGTACGCCGATGTGCGAACCGGAGGTTAACCGTTTTCGGAACGACGCAGGGTCACTCCAGGCGATCCTCGACGGTCCGGAGGAGCTCCCGACCCACAGGGATCGCCACCCAGAACGTGAACGCCCCGAGCAGTGCGAACCACAGCAGCGCATCCATCAGAAGCACACCGACCTGGTCATACAGCGTCAGGTCCCCCTCGATCTGCAGTGGTGCGATCAGCTGATCGGTCGCTTCGAAACTGGACACGCGGTACCAGCTCGCGAGTGTCAGCCACCCGAGACCCGCAGCTGTGAAGATCCCGAGCCCTTTGATGAACTCATCAGCCATTGTCGGTATCTCCCTCGACGGCGGCTTGAGACTTTCTCATCTGCGGGCTCGTGAAGCGACTCCCGAGGATGTACACCCCCGCACCTGTGGCGATACAGGCGATCCCGGCGACCGCGAAGAGGGTGGTCCACACCTGGGGTGATACAGAGATACCCACCGCCGCCGCGAGCCCTCTGATCGCCGATCCGAGCAGGCTGATCGACAACGTGGCCGCATCCAAGAAGAGAAAGCCCACCACCACCGCGAGGACCGCTGTCAGCGTCGAGAAGACCGTCACCGTCTTGTACAGCCGCATCGGCACCTCGACCTCACGGCGGCCATCGCCCATCAGGGACTCACTGCGGTGGACGCAGCCGGTAGTAGCGTCGATTGAGGTCGTACATGTACCCCTCGCGCATCGTCTTCAGCACCGCCCAGGTGACGAAGCCCGCGACGACAGGGAGGATGAATGTCAGGTCGAACAGCGTCTCCAGTCGCATCGGGATCAGGTTCTGGACCGCCAGCATGCTGATCGTGAACGCGAAGACGACGCCACCCACACCGACGGCCGCCCAGAACGGCTCCTCGACCGGCCGACGGGCACTGCCCTTGTTGATGAACGGCACCAGCGCGATGATCCCCACGACCACCAGATTCGCCAGCACCCCATAGGTCCGATCGGCCATGATCTTCTGGCCGCCCAGGATGGCAAGTTCGGGGTTCAACGGGTCGAGCTTCAACAGCCCGAACGACCAGTACAGATACCAATCTGGCAAGATGATCGCCGGCGTGCTCGAGGGGTTCGCGGGCGCACCGATGTGCGGTGGCATCGTCGCCGAGAGGAACATGATCATACCGATGAAGAAGCTCGTGATCGCGAGGTTCCGGATGATCTCATGTGGCCAGGTGGGGAACGCCAGCACATCTCGCTCGACGTAGTCGGAGGCTGCCCGGAGGTCCTGGTCCTCCCGGCGCGCCCGTTCGAAGTACTCGTAGGTCAGCCGTGAGAGGCCGACGCTCCGTGCCTTTCGCTCCGTCCACGTCGGGGTGTCATCCTCGGGGACGACGATATCGCCCCCGTCTGTCATCGGCGTGTCCGTCTGGGTCTGTGGTGCGTCGGTCATGGTCTCAGTGTGGCTCCGCGATCCCCTGCATCCACACGATGCCGATGTGGATGGCGATGAGCGTCGTCACGACGAACGGCAGCAGGAAGACATGCAGAATGTACATCCGCTGCAGGGTGGCCTGTCCGAGCGAGAATCCGCCGAAGAGCAACTGGGCGACCCACTCGCCAGCCAACGGGATCGACAGTGACATTTCGACGCCGATCTGTCCGGCCCAGTACGCGAGCTGGTCCCATGGGAGGAGGTACCCCGTGTACCCGAACACCATCGTCAGGCTGATCAGGACGATGCCCAACAGCCAGTTCAGCTCGCGGGGCTCCTTGTACGCCCCCGTGAAGTACACCCGCAGCATGTGGAGGAACACCGCAGCGACCATCACCTGTGCCGACCAGCGGTGGATCGACCGCAGCATGAAGCCAAACTGCAGCTCGCTCATGATGAACGCGATCGACTCGTACGCGATGGTCCCCTGCGTCTCGAACGCCGGCGCAGCCGACGGCGAGTAGTAGAATCCCAACAGTGCCCCACTCACCGCTGCGACGACGTACGCGAGCGTCGAGAACAGCCCCAGCGTGTACAGCGGGTACCAGTACCAGAACTTGTTGTCCAGATTGTACTGCTCGGTGTGGGACTTCGGCATCTGCAGATTCACACGGTAGTACAGCGTCTCGAGCACCTCCAGGTAGTCCACGATGCGCAGCCGGCGATCCAGCCAGATCAGCACCGTCAGGTACGCCGACTCCACCGGGGTCAGCTCCTTCTCGCGCATCCACCGCCCGTGGTCGAACTCATCCTTTTTTTCCAGACTCATGGTATCATCTCCGGTAGTACGGGTAGACGGCCCGCTTGACCGTCTCCCAGGCCTCGGTCGTCAACGATGCACCGTCCACGTCCGCCTGGTCGATGTAGAGGTCCTCCCATTTGCGCCGTCGCTTCTTGACGATCATCACATCGGGCAGGAACTCCTTGCGATACAGCGCGAGGATGAACGCCAGATCCACGAAGATGACCGTCAGGATGCCACCGAGGAACATGTTCCCTGTGTCGGTCAACCCCCATCCCGACACGAGGCCGTAGGTGAACATCGCGACGAACACCACCTCGATCACCGTCAACAGCACGATCGTGATCGCCGCAGCGGTGGACTCCCGCGCCGGCTCATACCGGTGGATGTCACCGTAGGAGCTGCTCGACGACATCTCAGCGCTGCCCCCTGCCGGTGTGAGCCGACTCGCCGTACTTCAGGATGAAGAACGAGTAGATGAGCGAGACCAGGATCATCAGCACCGTCCCGGCGCCGACGTAGTGGGCCTGGAACGGGACGCCCATCTCTTCAGGATCGGCTTCGGCGGGCGTCGGGGGCAGAGGAGGTCGTCGTGATCTACGATCAGGACCTTGAGGGCGAGCGCGGCACGTTCGACAAGATGCGGCTCCGCGCGTACGACGACGATCACAACTACACGCTCGACCTCGGGGTGACGGACACCAACCCGCTTGGCATTTACGTCGGGTACGATCAGAACATCGAGGTGTACGACCGGGACGCTGGGGAGGCGTGGCAGATCACCCCGGAGGGAGACCCGGTCCAACCGGACGCGGACACGTCCGAGGCAAACCGCCGGGAGGAGCCGACCGCCCGGGAGGCGGACGCGTCGCGGGGCCCCTCTTCCTCCTCCACGCAATCCACGGACTCCCCCACGCAATCCACGGAGCCGGCGTCGTCCGAGGGGCCGTCCCAGGCCGAGATTGACCGGGCGGCGGAGGTGCTTCTGACCCGCGTGCGTCAACAGCCGTCCGAACAGCGAGTGGGCGAGACCACCATTCCGGACGGGCCGCTCGGGGAGAAGCTCCTCGGGTTTGCCACGTACTGCGGGCGCGATGAGGGGTACCTGAATCGGGTGCTCGACGTGAAGAGCGTGTCCGGGATCGGGGAGTTGACCGTGGGACAGGTGCCGGACGTGCTCGCCATGATCAAGGACGAGGAGACGCTTCGTCAAAACGAGAGCTTCGAGCCGGACACCGATCTCCCGTTTTAAAGAGTACTAGGCACGAAGGGCCGGGGCCTCGTCCGCCGGCCGACTCCGGCTCAGACCGACCCGGTGGAGACGCGCGGTTTTGCCCTGTGCGCGGGGCCTGGGGACATGCTGTCGGGCACGTCCAGGCGAAAATGCGTCCCGCACCGAGGCGCTCCCGCCGACATTCACGAGCCCATTTTGGTTAGATTGGGTTCTGGGTGAACGCGTCCTGTTCGTCCGCTACCGTCTCCAAAAACCGGTCGAGGAGCGGCGAGTCGTTGTCGCGCCGGTACGCGAGGCCCAGGGTAAGGGGCACGGTGGGCTCCACGATCTTTGCGTACCCCACGCCGGGACGCTGGATCTGCACGTTCGAGGCATGGGCGATGGACACCCCC
>UEYW01000009.1_pt1 | contig 11066 bp, 13 predicted proteins | sample 1903741 | NCBI WGS metagenome assembly UEYW01 (sample SAMEA4776353, study PRJEB27445) | saltern metagenome | biome: Hypersaline environment; feature: solar saltern; material: Pellet | place: Spain | collected 2012-08 | depth 0 m
TCCTCAGCGTCGTCCGATCGGCGCTCGAGACGGCGATGGGGCTGATCGTCGTCGGCGGGGGGAAGGTGCCGGGGGCGGTGTACGAACGGGCGGACTGGAACGTGGCGGTCGGGAACCAGCCACACTCGGAGATCGCGGCACTGGCGGTGTGTCTCGACCGCCTGCAGGCCGGGAGGTGGGCCGACCGCCGGTGGACCGATGCCGACCGACGGATCATCCCACAGGCGTCGGGAAAGCGGGTCATCGGCGACGGCGAGTCAGCGGAGTATCCGGAAGACTAATTCGCGCGAGTGGACGAGTCTGCACCGATGATGTACGAGCAGCTCCTCAACGACCCTGTCATCCAGAAGTACCTGCACGAGCTGGTGGGGCCGAGTGGGATGCCGGTCGCCGCGGCCCCGCCGGAGGGGGAGGTGACCGATGAGGAGCTTGCCGAGGATCTGGGGCTCGAACTCAACGATGTCCGGCGTGCGCTGTTCATCCTGTATGAGAATGATCTCGCGACGTATCGGCGCGTCAGAGACGAGGACAGTGGGTGGTTGACGTACCTGTGGACCTTCCACTACGAGAACATCCCAGAGAATCTCCAGGAGGAGATGTATCGGTTGCTGGGTGCACTGGAGGAGCGCATCGCATACGAGCGATCACATGAGTTCTACCTCTCCGCACCCGCGGGGATCCGCTTCGAGTTCTCCGATGCGATGGAGCTCGGGTTTCAGTGTCCGGAGACCGGCGCGCCACTGGAGCCGATGGAGAACGACCAGATGATCGCGGCGATGGAAGAGCGGATCGAGGCGTTGCGCGCGGAGCTCAACGCGGACGTTGTCGACGCGGCGTGATGCTCCGGCTCGCCCAACAGTGCTACGTGCACGGTGACGCACGGGGTCGTGCGCTGCAGGGGCTGCAGGCCATGTTGGACGACCAGATCGGGGAGCTCGATGTGACGAGCGACATCGAGGTGGTCGACGAGGAGTACGTGACTGTGGCGTTCGACGGGTCGGATGCGAGTGTCGCTGAGGCGGTGGTCGCAGAGGTGTTCCTGTCGATCGCAGAGGCACCGGAGGCAGCCTCGACCAGTGGGGCGGTGCTCCTGCGGTGGGATGCGGGGGGATGGACCGTCGGGCTCGGGCCGGGTGTCGAGCGCACGCTGCCTGCGGAAGACCTGGGGCTGGGCCCCGGTGGCGGGCTGCAGCTCCGCGAGCGCTTCGGGGTCGTCCAGCACATGCCCGTCGAGATCACCCTCGCGGAGACCCCGACCCTGTCAGAGACCACCCGGGACCTCCTGTACGGGTGGCGTCGTGATGATGCGGGAGGCCGGGTCACCGTCAACAGCGTCACGCGTGGACAGCTCCGGGCGACGATCAACCGGGCGGGGCTGGCCGACGCGATCATCACGATCGAGCGAGTCGGCCTGCTGGAGCAGTCCGTCCGCTGTGCGGAAGGGACCGACCCCCCGGGGCTGGTCGCAGCCATCGGACCGTATCTGCCCGCGGAGATGAAGTGCGTCATCCCACGATGACCCGTCGGGTCCTCGCGCTCGTGCTGCTGGTGCTGCTCGGGGGGTTCGGGGGGTGTCTGTCGCCGGGCGGACCGATCGACAGCGAGCGGCTCGACCGCACGCCCCCCGCCCCGTACGCGTGGTCGACCGAGGCGGCGGTGCATGTGACCGTCCATGGTGACGATCGGGTGCAGGTGGTGGTGAGCCCTGTCGAGAGAGAGCTCCGGCTCGCCTTCGATGATGAGGTCGCGGGCGAACGGTCGGTGCCCATCGGTGCGGTGCGCGCAGAGCGTGCTGACGGGACGGTCCTCACGGGATCACAGCTGCGCGAGGCGGGGGCGACCATCGCCGAGACCCGCGAGGCGACGACGATCCGGGTCGCACCGGACGCCGACATCACCGCGGTGGGGTTCACCATGGACAGTCGTCGGAACCAGCTGCTGCTGCCTGCGGTCCGCGACGGCGCACATGTGGTTGTGCTGCCTGCAGGCAGACAGGTCGATCTCCCGGTCATCGGACAGGTGCGGCCAGGGGCTGATGCGGAGGTGCAGACCGCCGATGGCCGTGTCGAACTCCGCTGGGATCAGCTGGAGGCGAGGCCCATCTCGGTCCGGTACTACCAGGATCGCGATCTCGTGCTCTTCGGAGGGGTGATCGCCATCGCAGCTGGGGTGTTGGTGGGCGGGCTGGTGTACTTCCGGCGTGAGGTCCTGCAGCTCAGACGCCGCCGGGAGGGGGTCGATGAGCGGAGGCGACGGTGATGGGCGACGCCGGTCAGACCCCACAGGAGCCCATGGGCGTCGAGCTCGTCAGCGTCGGTGATGAGCTGTTGACCGGGGAGGTGGTCAACACGAACGCGAGCTGGTTGGCCGCGGAGCTGTACGCCCAGGGCGTGGATATCCACCACATCGCGACGGTGCCGGATGAGGTCGCTGCCATCGCTGAGACCGTGGGAGCGGCGCGGTCGCGCGCAGATGCGGTGCTGGTCACAGGCGGCATCGGCCCCACACGAGATGATGTCACCATGGCGGGGGTGGCGCGGGCGTGTGCGGTGAGGCTCGAGAAGCATCCGGGCGCGGAGCGATGGCTCACCGAGGATGGGGGATACAGCGGTACGCAGCTCGATCCGGACACGACCGCACTGCCGGCGGGCGCGCGATTCCTGCGTAACCCCGCGGGTGTCGCACCTGGGGCGGTGATCGACGACGTCTACGTGTTCCCTGGTGTCCCACGGGAGCTGAAGGCGATGTTCGCGCTCGTACGAGAGGAGTTCACCGGGCCAGACCGGGTGACCGCGACCGTCGAGTGTGCCGAACCGGAGAGTGCACTGCTAGAGCGCCTCGCGTATCTGGATGACACCTTCCCGGTGACCGTGGGGTCCTATCCGGGTGACTCGGTGCGAATCGTCATCCGTGGGAGGGACCCGGATGCGGTCGAGGCCGCCGCCGAGTGGCTCCGCGCACACGCCGATGTGGTCCGTCAGCGGAACAAGTAGAAGAGCCACACGAGCGTCATCGCCACCCCGATGAGCAGGATGACCCCCGCCATCTCGGCGATGGGGAACGGCTCCGCCTCCACTGCGAGCGCAATCATGTTCGCAGGAGGGGTGACGACGGGGTTATGTGCTGCGGTTCACCCCACCCGGTAGCGGCCATCGACCCGACGGACGAGCCGGTCGTCCTCAAGCGAGGTGAGTGCGGCCTCGAGGCGGGCGGGATCCGGCTGCTCGAGGTCCCGGGCATCAAGTGCAGCCACGAGCTCAGCAGGGTGGAGGGCACCCTCGGTGGCGAGGATGTTGACGATCTGCCCGCGGAGCTGGCGCCGACTCCCCGCGAAGGTGGGTTGGTCCGGCGTCGCAGGCGTGCTGAAGTCGCCCGTCTGGTATGCGTGACACCACCGCCGCCATGGGCAGTCTGCTGCATCGCAGCGAGGTGTCGGGGTGCACGCCTGTGACCCCAGCTCCATGATGGCATTGTTCCACACCCGGGCGGCCCCAGGTGGCAGGAGCTGTTCAGCGACAGCCGCATCATCACGGTCATCTGCGGGCGGGGCCACACGGTGGAGCACCCGCCGGACGTTCGTATCCAGCACCGCTGTTGTCGTGTTGTACGCGAACGCGGCGACGGCACTCGCGGTGTAGGGCCCCACCCCCGGCAGCGTCTGCAGGACCGCCGGGTCCGGAGGCACCACGCCGTCGAACTCCTCGACGATCTGCCCGGCGGCCGCATGCAGGTAGCGCGCCCGGCGGTTGTACCCCAGTGCGTGTGTCGTCCAGAATCGCACCACCGCATCGGTGCTGCTCCGCGCGAGGTCCTCGACCGCAGGCCAGCGCTGGAGGAACGCACGGAACGCGGGCTCGACCCGCTCGAGCTGCGTCTGCTGACTCATCACTTCGGAGACCAGGATCGGATACGCGTCGGTCGTCTCTCGCCAGGGGAACCGCCGGTGATGCTGCTCGTACCAGGCGATGAGGGCCGCGCGGGCGGTGGACAGGGACGCGGCGTCCTCCCAGAGTGGCTGCATCCTCACCCACACTGCAGACCGCAGCGGCGTAAAGGCCCCCGACTCATGGCCCCATTTTTGCCGGTCCACCACCATGTGCCACCATGGACGCAGCTGCGGTCAAGGAGGCGATCGAAGCGGGGATACCAGGGGCGACCGCGGAGGTGAGCACCCCGCGGAACCCGGATCACGCTGCCGACGACCCCCACTACGCCGCGGTGGTCGTCGCCGAGGCGTTCGAGGGACACACCTTGGTCGACCAGCACCGGATGGTGTACGACGCACTCGGTGAGGCCATGACTCGCGAGATCCATGCCATCGAGCTCAAGACGTACACCCCCGACGAGCAGCGGTCGTGAGCGCAACATCAGTGTGTTTTAGCGCCGGGTGACCGAAGCGCGCACATGAGTGAGGGCCACCGGACCGAACGCGACAGCCTCGGGGCGATGGAGGTGCCCGCGGATGCGTACTGGGGCGCGCAGACCCAACGGGCGGTGGAGAACTTCCCGATCTCGGGTGCGACCTTCGGTCGACGGTTCATCCGTGCGCTGGGTGTGGTGAAGCTGGCGGCGGTGCGGACGAACGTCGCCCTCGGACTGGTCGATGCGGAGCTCGGTGCGGCGATCGAGACGGCAGCAGAGTGCGTGATCGCCGGCGAGCTCGATGACCAGTTCGTGGTGGACATCTTCCAGACGGGGTCGGGGACCTCCTCGAACATGAACGCGAACGAGGTGATCGCCAACCGCGCGGCGGAGGAGCTGGGTGCCTCCCGTGGTGAGCGGGTGGTACATCCGAACGATCACGTCAACTACGGGCAGTCGTCCAACGATGTGATTCCCACGGCGATGCACATCGCGGTGCGTGAGGCGATGTGGCATGACGTCATTCCTGCACTCGAGCATCTCCATGCGGTCCTGCGCGCACGCGCAGAGGAGTTCGACCCGGTCGTCAAGACGGGTCGGACACACCTGCAGGATGCGACCCCGATCACCCTGGGTCAGGAGTTCACCGGCTATGCGACGCAGCTGGCGCATGGGATCGACCGGCTGGAGGCGGCGGACCCACGCCTCGCGGAGCTGGCACTCGGCGGGACGGCGGTGGGCACCGGCTTGAACACCCATCCAGAGTTCCCCAAGCGGACGGCCACAGCCATCACGGCGATCACCGACCTCGAGTTCACCCCCGCAGAGAGTCACTTCGAGGCGATGGCCGCGCACGATGCGATGGCAGAGGTGCATGGGGCACTCCGGACGGTCGCGGGGTCGATGCACAAGATCGCGAACGACCTGCGGCTGCTCGCATCGGGCCCCCGCAATGGGATGGGCGAGATCGACCAACCTGAGAACCAGCCGGGCAGCTCGATCATGCCGGGGAAGATCAACCCGGTGGTCGCTGAGGCGGTGAACCAGGTCCATGCGGCGATCATCGGCAACGATGTCACCGTCGCGACCGGCGCCGCCGGCGGGCAGCTGGAGCTGAACCTGTACAAGCCCATCATCGCACATCGGACCCTCGAATCCTGCCGGCTGCTGGGACAGAGCGCCGAGGTGTTCGCCGACCGCTTCATCGCACGGCTGGCAGCGGATACCGAACATATCGCCGCGCAGGTCGAGCAGTCGATGGCGCTCGCGACCGCACTCAATCCGACGATCGGATACGATGCGGCCGCCGCGGTGGCCAAGGAGGCGACGGCGACGGGCAAGAGCATCCGAGAGGTGGCGATCGACCAGGGGCATCTGACACCCGAGCAGGCCGACGCCGTGTTGGACCCACGACGGATGACCGAACGGGGGATCCTCGGCGATGACGCCTGAGGCTGGAGGACGCTCACCATGACCGGTGACCGCTATGAGGAGCTCGGCCTGGTCGCCGGCTTGGAGATCCATCAGCAGCTCGACACCGACACGAAGCTGTTCTGTCGGTGTCCGACGACCCTGCGAGAACCCAGCGCATCGACCGACCGGTTCGTCCGGTACCTGCACCCCACGACGAGCGAGCTGGGCGAGGTCGACGCGGCCGCGCTTGAGGAGGCACAGCGCGGACAGCGCTTCGAGTATCTGACGTACGATTCGACGTGCCTGGTCGAGGCTGACGAGGAGCCACCACACGAGCTGAATCCCGAGGCGTTGGAGATCTCGGTCCAGCTGGCACAGATGCTGCAGATGGCGATCGTGGATGTCGCACCTGTGATGCGCAAGCTGGTGATCGATGGGTCGAACACCTCCGGCTTCCAGCGGACCGCGCTCATCGGCAAGGATGGCCAGATCACCGTCGATGGGGTCGACATCGGCATCGAGGACCTCCTCCTCGAGGAGGAGGCCGCACAGCGGGTCGATACCGACGCGGAGGCGGTCACATACTCACTCGACCGACTGGGGATCCCGCTGGTGGAGATCGGGACCGCACCAGAGATCACACACCCGGAGCAGGCGGAGGCGGTCGCCGCTGAGATCGGGATGATCCTGCGCTCGACCGGTGCGGTCAAACGGGGGATCGGGAGCATCCGGCAGGATGTGAACGTCTCGATCGCGGAGGGGGCACGTGTGGAGATCAAGGGTGTCCAGCAGCTGCAGGAGATTGAGACGATCGTGCGTGCGGAGGTCGACCGCCAGGTCGCACTGTTGGCGATCCGAGACGAGCTGGAGCGCCGGGATGTCACGATCGGGACGCCGGTCGACGTGGGCGCGAGCTTGAGCGCGACCGATGCGACCGTCATCCGCGACGCAATCGCGGCGGGTGGGACCGTGCTGGGGGTCCGTCTGGGGGGCTTCGATGGGCTGCTCGGCCGGACGCTGCAGCCGGACCGCCGGTTCGGGAGTGAGCTCGCCGATCACGCCCGCAAGGCGGGTGCAGGCGGGCTGTTCCACTCGGACGAACTGCCGGCGTACGGACTCGATACGGCCGATGTGGAGGCGGTTGCCGAGACCCTGGGGGTGAGCCCGGATGATGCCTTCATCCTGATCGCGGCCGATGAGGCGGTCGCGGAGGCGGCCATGGCCGCGGTGTGTGCCCGTGCTGCGGCCGCCCGTGAGGGGGTTCCCGAGGAGACGCGGGCGGCGATGGAGGGGGGTGCCTCACGGTACCTCCGTCCCCTGCCGGGGGCCGCGCGGATGTACCCAGAGACCGATGTCCCGCCGGTGCCGGTCGACCGGTCGGTCGCGGAGGTGCCGGAGCTCCTGCGCGATCGGGTCGATCGGTATGAGAGCGACTACGGCCTCTCGGGAGACCTCGCGCGGGGGGTCGCCGACAGTCCGTGGCGTGAGACGTTCGATGCGGTCGTCGGTGATGGCGTCGACCCCACACTGGCGGCCTCCACCCTGACGGAGACGATGACCATGCTTCGACGTGAGGACGTGATGGTCTCGCGGGTGCATCCTGATGATGTCCAGGAGGTCCTCGCCCGGAGCGATGGTGGGACCCTCGCGAAGGAGGCCATCGCACCGGTGCTCACAGCGCTCGCGGCGGACCCCGATCGGTCGGTGGATGCAGCGGTCGAGGCGGCCGACGCCGGTGGGGTCGATGCTGCGGCGGTCGATGCCGTCGTCGAGGCCGTCGTCGAGGGGAACGCCGAGCAGGTGCAGACGGAGGGGATGGACGCCTTCAGCGCGCTGATGGGGGAGGCGATGGCAGAGCTACGCGGGCGTGCCGATGGGGAGGTCGTCAGCGCGCGACTGCGGGCGGCGATCGCCGAGCGCCAGGTCGACTAGTCACGGACGGCGGCGATGCTTCGGCGGATCACCCCTGTGAGTGTTGCCACCTCCCCGGCGGTGAGGTGCGCCCGTCCGAAGATGCGACGAAACATCCGACCAGTCTTCGCGCGCTTGTGCGCCTTGGGTTCGACGAGCTCCACCAGCTGCTGCAGGTACGCGTACAGCTGTTCGGTCGTCGCGGGGTCGGCGAGGGGGGTCGGCATGGCGTCCGTGTGGCGGGCATCCGCCAGCAGTGGGGACAGCGCGTACGCCATCACGGTCACCGCCTGTCCGAGATTCAAGACAGGATACGTCGGATCTGCAGGGATGGTACACACCTCGTCCATCCGCGCGAGCTCGGCGTTCGTGAGACCATCGCGCTCGCGACCGAAGACCACAGCAACATCACCCGCGGTCGACGCGAGGGTATCACACAGCGTAGTCGGTGTCGTCGGCGGAAATCGGACGTGATCATCGCCACCTGTGGTGAGCTCCGCAGTCGTGCCGATGGTGTGGAACCGCTCGAGCACCGCATCCATCGTGGCGGTCTCCGCAGCGGCCAACACATCCTCTCGTGCCTGCCCGGCGAAGGCCCGCGCCTCGCCGGCGGTTGCTGCGGTTTGCGGGTCGACCAACACGAGGCCCGAGAGACCGAAGTTCTTGATCGCCCTGGCCGCTGTCCCGATGTTGCCAGGTGTCTGTGGCTCGATGAGCACCACCCACAACCGCAGCCGATCACTCATGCGTCTCTAAATGGTCGGCCACCGTGCCGACCTCCCCCGTCCGGAGGTCGATCCGCCGCCGTTGGTGCGCGAAGCGGGCGTTGAGCTCATCGGTCAGTTCGGCGATCGACTTCGGCATCGGCACCGCGGCCGGGTCCTCCTCCACGTACTCCAGGCCGTCGTACCCATCTGGGGCACGGTTGCCCGCCGCGACCCATCGGTGGAACGAGGACTGGAAGGCCTCGCTTCCAGCCAGATCTGCGCCACCTTGCTCACGGTACCAGAAGATGAACGAGGGCTCGTGTGGGTCGCAGACGAGCACCTCCGCACCCGGTTCCCCGTAGACCATCGCCGCGGGACGGCATCGACCGATGTCCTCAGCCCCGATCGTGAGCTGACAGACGTCGCAGGGTTCATCGATCAACACGTTCAACCGGAGGAGACGCTCGCGGACGTCGGTCGGCATCGAATCGAGCGGCCGGAACTCACCGCTGTCGGTGAACACCGTGGACTCATCGAACCGCCACCCCCGGAGCCCGATCGAGATCTTCGTCATCGTCCGGTGCTACTGCGGTGAGCGATATACGCATTGTGCGTGGGATGAGACGGACACGTTATACCAGGACCCCCCAAGGGAGCGTATGCAGACGATCGATGTCGGCGGGCTGCAGGTCGGCCCGGATGCACCACCGCGGATCATGGGGGTGCTCAACCTCTCGGCAGAGTCACCCTACGACCCGTCGGTGTACACCGACCCCGCAGCGGCCGCGGCGTACGTCGAGGGGGAGCTCATCGGCGAGGGGGCAGATATCGTTGATGTCGGGCTTGAATCGGCCAACAAACGGTTCGAGGTGCTCGATGCAGACGAGGAGCTGGACCAGCTCTCGGTGGCCTTAGAGGTGATCGATCGCGTGGAGCCATCGGTGGTCTGGTCGATCGAGACCCGCTACCATGAGGTGGCTGAGGCCGCACTCGACGGCGGCTTCACCATGGTCAATGATATCTGTGGGTTCGCAGACCCGCAGATGCCCATCGTCTGTGCCGAACGGGATGCGGCTGTCTCGAAGATGGCCTCCCCGCCGGATCTCGAGCGCCCGGGTGCACTCGAGAGCGTGGAGGCGCTGCATGCGGCGATCGAGCGGGAGGGGTTGACCCCGAAGACGATCGTGGATCCAGCCTTCGGCGGCTGGAGCACTGCCAAGACCACCGCGGTGGACCGGGAGACGTTTCGGAGGCTCGCAGAGTTCACCGCCTATGACCGACCCGTCCTGGTGTCGATCAACCGCAAGAACTTCTTGCGCGAGATCGCCGATCGGTCGACTGATGAGGCCCTTCCTGTCTCGCTCGCGGCGACCGCGCTCGCCGTCGAACGGGGCGCGAACGTCATCAGAACCCACGATGTCGCCGAGACACGGGATGCAGCGTTGGTCGCAGCGAGGCTGACATGAGAGGGGTGCACACCAGGTCGTGTCTGCCCTCTGTGAGCCCTCTGTCAGACGTATGTACAAGAAAGCTTATACCGGCATCTTCTAAACCCACGGTTGGAAACCGAAGGGGCATACGGGTAGGGGTACTTGATGCAACTTCGGTCTACACCGTCATTTCTTAGAGGTCGATGAGAGAGCGACGCGACCGGCTGTATCACCGCATCTGTGCCGAGATGGGGTATCCCCGCCGCGGTGATCGGTTGGCCCGTGACTACCTCGCTCGCCGCATCGGCGAGGCGGCCGTGCTCCCCGACCTTCGGGCTGCGGCGGTCACAGTGTGTGGGGCGGGGCCGAGCCTCAGCGACGAACTCCACCAGCTCGATCAGGCAGATGCGGTTGTGACCGCCTCGACGGCCACGGACATCGTCGCCGCCGCAGGGTACCCCATCGATCTCATGGTGACCGATCTTGACAAGAACCCCGAGACTGCGGTGCGGCTGACGACGGAGGGCGTGCCCGTGGCGGTCCATGCGCATGGCGACAATCTCGAACTGCTCCGTCGCTGGCTGCCACGGTGCGATCAGCGATGGGTGATCCCGACGACGCAGGCTGGGGCCATCGCTGCGGTGATGAACCCCGGTGGGTTCACCGATGGGGACCGCGCCGCATTCCTCGCCGATCGAGCAGGCGCAGCCGCTCTCAGCTTCATCGGCTGGGACCTCGACGATGCGTCCGTCGATGCCGACAAGCGGGCGAAGCTGCGGTGGGCTGCCGTTGCCCTGCTACTGCTGGGTGCAGAACGCGGTGAGGAGTACGGGTGGATCGATGCGACGGACCCGGCGGTCGCAGCCCGATGGGGACAGGTGCGGTGATGAGGGCCAGCACATTCAGGGTCCCGACCACCCCAGCACGGGTATGAACATCTTCTGGCACCGGCGGGATCTCCGCGCGACCGACAATGTGGGGCTGGCGGAGATGGCCGCGGATGGGGTCCTGCCGGTGTTCATCTTCGATCCGGCGGTGATGGCACACGCGAGCCCACCGCGGATGGCATTCCTGCACGAGGCGGTGGCCGCACTGCGCAGGTGGTACCGCGACCGTGGCGGGGAGTTGGTGATCCGCCGGGGCGATCCCACAGAGGTGCTGGTCTCACTGGCAGAGGAGCAGGGAGCCACCGCGGTGGGGTGGAACCGGGACTACTCGGGGCTCGCGCGCAGTCGGGATGCTG
>UEYW01000010.1_pt1 | contig 10474 bp, 12 predicted proteins | sample 1903741 | NCBI WGS metagenome assembly UEYW01 (sample SAMEA4776353, study PRJEB27445) | saltern metagenome | biome: Hypersaline environment; feature: solar saltern; material: Pellet | place: Spain | collected 2012-08 | depth 0 m
CTGCAGCCGGGACAGTATGCCGCTGATGACGTGGCCAAGCTGCTGTACCGTCGCTTCAAAGAGGCGTTCGCCGATGAGCGGTTCATCCGCGAGATCGCGAGCCCCGACCAGATCGTCCATCACGTCCCCCCAGGCACCTCTGATATCGTCGACTGAGCGACGCATCATCACGGCTTTGGGTGTGGCTGCTGTCGTGTCCGCATGCGCATCGCCGACCGTGAGGAGCTCGATGGCGCCTACCAGCGCATCACCATCGTCCCCGAGTCGGTCGATGATCTGTGGCACCTCTCGCACGTGATCACCCCGGGTGACCGCGTCGCAGCGATGGCCGATCGCCGCATCCAGCGGGATGATGAGCTCGACCGTGACACCGGCGGTGTCCGCGAGACACTGTTCATCGTCATCGCCGTCGAGTCGATCGAGTTCGCACGGTTCGCCACCCGGCTGCGCGCAGGCGGTGAGATCGTCCACTGCTCGCGGGAAGATCAGATCGGCCAGCACCACACGTTGAACATCGAACCGTACGGTGAGGTGTCGGTGCAGAAGCGCTTCCATCCGGATCAGCTGGCACGGCTGGAGTCCGCGGAGGCGGCGACCGACCAGCCGGCTGTGGTCGTCGTCACCGTCGAGGAGGGTGCGGGCTACATCCATGAGATCGCCGCCCACGGGGCGACCGAACGGGTGAGCCTCACCCGGCCGACCGGCAAGGGGGAGTACGCCCAACCACGCGCAGCGCTGTTCGAGGAGCTGGCTGCTGCGGTGGGTCGGATGGAGATGGATGCCCTGGTGCTCGCGGGGCCGGGGTTCACGAAGCAGGAGGCACGACCGCACATCGAGGACGCACTCGATGAGGCCGTCAGTCTCCGGATGGTCGACACCGCCGGGGTGGGCGATCGTGGGGTGCATGAGGTGCTCACGAGGGGCGTGATCGATGAGCTGCAGACGGAGTCACGGATCGCCGCGGAGGCGGGCCTGATCGATGAGGTGATGCGACGCCTCTCGACCGACGGCGCCGTGAGCTATGGGGCGGATGCGGTCGCGGAGGCGGTCGAGTACGGTGCGGTCGAGGAGCTGCTCGTGGTCGATGCGACGCTGCAGGACGCCCGCCACACCGGTGGGGCCGCCGCAGGGCGGTTCAACCGGCTGCTCGAGCAGGTCGAGCAGCAGGGCGGATCGGTGACGGTGTTGTCGGGGGAGTTCGACCCCGGACGGCAGCTGGCGAATCTGGGGGGGATCGCCGCACTGCTGCGGTTTCCGATCAGCTGAACGTCTCGCTGCCGGGGCGGATGTCCAGGGGCTGTCCGATCTCCTGCTCGATGGCGCGCTCATACAGCATCGCTGCTGCCCCCACGGTCTCCACAGCGGTGCCCCCGCTATCGAAGATGGTGAGCTCTGCTGGATCGCTACGGCCCAGACCCGGGTCGGCGAGCACCTCCCCCAGCTCGGCGACGATGTGCGTGTCGTCGACCACCCCAGCGTCGCGCGCTGCGAGGAATGAGCCCGCATCCTGCAGCGCGCGAGCTCGGAGATCGGGGACGTAGCGGGCACGACGCACCGTCTCGATGTCCAGCTCGGTCCGGCCGGGGGTGTACTGGCCCATGGCGGTGATGTGTGCTCCGGGCGACAGCTCCTCGGCCGCGAAGACGGGGTCCGAGGCGGTCGTCGCGGTGATGACGATGTCCGCTCCCTCCAGCGCCGCCGCGGACGACGCGACCGGCTCGATCGGCACGCCCAGTTCGGCCTGCATCGTCTCCGCGAACACCTCCCGGGAGGCGACGGTGGGTGAGTAGACCCGCACCGCATCGAGCGCCCGTACGACCGCCGCGCCACGCAGCTGCCCACGGGCCTGAGCGCCGCTGCCGATCATCGCCACCTCCGTCGCATCCGGCCGCGCGAGTGCGTCGATGCCCACCGCGCCCAGGGCACCGGTCTTGTAGGGGTTCATGTACGAGCCGTCGAGCAGGGCGAGCAGCCGACCGGTGTCGCTGTCGAAGAGCGGACAGACGAACCACGTGTCGTGCTCCGCGAAGCCGGCAGAGTACATGTAGCCGCCCATCACCCCCCGTTCGGGGAGGATGGCCGCATACGTCGTGAGGAACCCCGGTGGATCGTGCGCATCCAGACGGGTACGTGGCTCGGTGGGGGCGGCCGCCGCCCGCTCACGGTATGCGCTCGCGACAGCCTCGACGTACGCAGGCATCTCCGCGAGCGCGGCGATGTCGTCTGCGGTGAGGAACACGGGTCCGTCCATGCTAGCTCGACGGCGCGGTGGACACATGGCGATGTCGGTGGCTGCGCACGCAACGCCTATTCCCGCGACCGGCCTCGTGTCGGTATGTCCGAGGGTGCTTCGATGCGGCGGCGCCGGCTGCTGCAGCTCGCGGTCGTGACGGGCGGCGTCGCGGGGCTCTCCGCGTGTCTCGGCGCGTACGATGAGCCGATCCCCCGGGGGGGTGACCCGCTCCCGGCGGGGCAACATCACTGGAACGACCGGCTGCGCACAGATGCAGCTGGGAACCATCTCCTCCCTCGCCATCACCTGTTGCTGTATGCGGACCTGCGGCCCGCAGACCGTGAGACAGCAGCGGTCCGTGACCGGCTGGATGCGGCCTTCAGCGCGCTGACTGAGGCGTACCGGTGGGGGCCGGATGGGCTGCTGTTCACGGTGGGGTACTCACCGGCGTACTTCCGCCGGCACCACGGGAGCTCCCCGGAGGGGGTCGATCTCCCGCCTCCCAGGCGGCTCTCACCGTTCGAGACACCGACCTTCGATCAGCACGACCTGCTGATCCATCTCGCCAGCGATCGTGCGGATGCGCTCACCGAAGCGGAGGCGGCCCTCCGTGGGCAGCGGGACACTGTCAACGGCCTGGAGGCACCGGTGTCGATCGATGATCTGCTCGGGCGCATCCAGCGACGGACGGGGTTCGTGGGGGCTGGAATGCCCGCAGAGCGACAGTCCGACGTCGTCGGCATCCCCGAGGGGGATCCGGTCCCGGAGGCGGCCCCGCTGTTCATGGGCTTCATGACGGGGTTCCGACAGAACCAGGCGACGGAGGCTGCCGTCGAGCTGCCCACGGGGCCGTTCCGTGGTGGCACCACGCTGGCGGTGGCGAACATCCGTCTCTCGCTGGATGCGTGGTACACCGAGAACAGTCACGATGAGCGGGTGGCCAAGCTGTTCTCCCCCACACATGCCGCCGAGGGGGCGGTCCCCGGTGTCGGTGATGCCCTCGGTGATGACAACGGTGTGACCCAGGCGATCATCGACAGGATCGAGACCGATGCGGCGACCGAGGGGCTCATCGGCCACGCACAGAAGGCGGCACGGGCGAACCGGTCCGCCGATGGCGAGCCGCTGACGCTGCGCCGGCACTTCGAGTCGACCGATGATGGGGTCGCCAGCCTGCACTTCCCCTCGTATCAGCAGGAGATCAGCCGCTTCGAGGCGGTGACCGAGGCGATGAACGGGACCGACGTCGCCGCCGCACACCCACAGGTGCGCCAGCGGGTCAACAACGGCATCCTCCGCTACATGTTCGTGCGGTCACGCGGCAACTTCCTGATCCCGCCGCGGCACCAGTGGGCGCTCCCGACACCGACGGGGTGATGCGCTACGGGCCAGCTACCGCTGCCTCGACCGTCGAGAGCCGGTAGTCGGCCAGCGGCGTCCCGTCGACGAAGATCATGGGGGTGCGGTCCACCCCGATCGCGGCTGCATCGGCCCGGGAGGCGTCGACCACGCTGCGGTACTGATCAGTCGCTGCCGCGATCGCCGGTGCGCACGGGTCGACACCGACCGCACTCGCCGCATCCTGCACGGCTGCCAGCCCCTCCTCGCGGAACCGCGACTGCTCTGCGAACACCGCCGATGCGAACGCGAAGAACCGCGGCTCATCCGCCATCGCCTGGACCGCACGCGCTGCCGAGGCGATCCGATAGGACCACTCGTTGACGGGGATGGGGTAGTCGTGGAACCGATACCGGATGCGTCCCGTGTCGATGTAGAGTCGTCGGATCGCGGGGAACACCTCCTCCGTGTAGGTCCGACAGTGGCCACAGGCGAAGTCCTCGTACACATCCATGGTCATCGGTGCATCCGGCTCACCCAGCTGGGGGGTCGACAGCGACACATCCGGAGCGGCCGCGGCATCTGCGCACGCTGCGGGGGGGTCGAGGGGGGGCAGCCCCGCCTCTGATGAGCCACCAAGACAGCCGGCGAGCGCGGCCCCGGCGGTCACGGCCGTCAGGCGCAACGCGGTTCGGCGCGAAGGCATACCGGCGCTCGTGCGGGAGGCGATATCACGGTTGTGCTGTGGCCTGGGGAATCACCGCGCTTTTTGCCTCACTCCGGCTGCGGACCGTATGAGCTACGAGGAAGATGACAGCGTGATCCTGCATGACAAGCACAGCGACTTCGACGGCGAGGAGGGGACGGTGACCCAGGTGGTCGAGACCATGTTCGGTGATGCGACCTACACGATCAGCTTCGAGGATGGGCAGGAGGTCGGCGTCGGCGCAGATCAGCTCGAGGCGGTCGAGTAGCCGCATCCGATGTCCGCCTGGCCGCTGCACCACCTCGACGTGCGGACGTTCGCTTACGCCACCGAGGTCGACGATCGGGTGCGTGAGGCGATGCAGCAGGTCGTCGGCGAGACACCCGCAATCGAGACGACCGAGTCGACGGGGCATGGGGGCGCGCCGATCACCATCCTGCATGCACGCATCGAGCGGACCACGGCGATCACTCAGGTGATCGATCGGCTCGGTGACCGCATCGAGACCACACCCACGGCACTGCGCGACCGCATCACCGCCGATGCGGAACTGTACCTCGCGGTCGACAAGCAGGCGGCCTACAAGGGCGAGGTCCGCGCGGGTGAGGGGATCGCGATCCGGTGTAAGATCGAGGCGTACCCCGCGACACCATCGAACACCACTGCTGCTGCTGCGCCGCTGATCGACCACCTCGTCACGACGTCCACTTGATGGAACACCCCCGCGACGGTGTTGCCTCCACGGGGATCGGCTCGCCTGCGATCACCGCCTCGGCTGCCTCCCGCATCTCGAAGCGCGTTGGGTGCTCCTCGGGTCCCATCGCATCGTCGATCCGTGAGTGCAGCACCAGCACCGGCCCATCATCCGTCACGCGGAACAGGAACGGATCAGGGGTGCAGACCGCATCGTACGCCCGTGCGACCTCCTGGGTTGCATCCCGCAGGTACGCATCGAAGCGCACCTCCCCCGCCTCGACCCGCTCGCGCATGCGATCGAAGGAGTCCTCCGGGTACGCCGTCGCATCGTTCGGATTGATCCCCACGACAGCGAGGTCCTCGACCTCCGTGGACAGCGTGTTGAGGGCGGGGAGCTTCGCCTCCGCATACGGGCAGTGATTGCACGTGAAGACGATCAGCAGCGCTGCGGCCCCATCGAACGAACGGGGGGTGTACAGCTGATCGTCCGTCCCCGGGAGTTCGAACGCAGGCGCCTGATCACCCGGCGTCAACGTCGACGATGACCGAACGAGTGCCATGTCTCCAATCTGTCACCGCGTCGGAATAGGCCTTACTCGAGTGTGACTAGCACGATCGCCACCGCGGCGAAGCCGATCGCGAGCAGCTTCTGGGGCGTGACCGGCTCTGCGAGCAGCAGGAAGCCGATGATGGAGCTGACGACGAGGAACAGGCCGAAGATCGGTGTCACGATGCTCACCGGCCCCAACGAGAGTGCCTCATAGTAGCTCAAGATCCCGATGGTGAGTGCGATCCCGCCGGCGATCACGTACACCATTTTGCTGTGGGTCAGGTAGCCGGTCAGCGTGTCACCGTTGGCTACGATCACCGCGAGTGAGCCCACGACCAACAGCAGATTGGTGTAAAAGGAGACGACAGCTGCCGGCATCCCATCCGGGGTCGCGGCCGCGAGGCGGACCAGCGGGGGCACAAAGGCGTACGAGAGCATCGCGATCACCGCGAAGTGGATGTACTGCATACCCCACCGACCAACAGCGGCTGATTGATGATTTCGGTCCGGTCAGCGGCATCAACAACGTCAAATGAGCCCACTCCACTGTTGATGTAGGAGCCGACAATGACCCCAGAGCTACTCGAGATCCTCCTGGCGGATGCGCGACAGAGCAGCGCCGACATCGCACGGCAGCTGGAGACGGACGTGGGGTCCGTGGAGGCAGCCATCGAGGAGCTTGAGGCCGCAGGGGTCGTCAAGGGGTACCAGGCGGTCGTCGACTGGCGGAAGACCGAGCAGCCACGCGTGCGTGCGGAGGTGGAGCTCAACGTGGAGCTGGACCGACAGACGACCTACGCAGAGATCGCCGCACGGATCGCCCGCTTCCCCGAGGTGGCGTCGCTCCGACTGATCTCGGGGAGCTACGACTTCGCGGTGGACGTGGAGGCACACTCGATGCAGGCGGTCTCCCAGTTCGTCGCCGACCAGATCGCGCCGATCCCGGAGGTGACCCAGACGGTGACCCACTTCGTGATGGAGACGTACAAGGAGCGAGGCATCTACTTCGATGACACCGATGAGGATGACCGGCTCACGATCTCCCCATGAGTGAACAGCGTCAGCGGGATGGCCGCGTCAGTGCACGTGCGGCAGCCACCCCACCGTCGGGGATCCGGCGGTACTTCGAGCTGGCAGCGGAGATGGAGGAGGTCATCTCCCTTGGCGTGGGCGAGCCGGACTTCTCCGCGCCGTGGGCCGCGCGGATGGCCGCGATCACCGCACTCGAACAGGGGAGGACCTCGTACACCGCGAACCGCGGGCGTCGTGAGCTCCGTGAGGCGGTCACGGAGTACCTGACACGCTTCGATCTCGCATACGACCCGGACACCGAGCTGCTGGTGACCACCGGTGCGTCCGAGGCGCTCGACCTCGCGATGCGTGCACTGGTGGACCCCGGTGATGTCGTGGCGATCCCCGAGCCGACGTACATCTCGTATGTGCCCACGGCTGAGCTCGCAGGAGCGGAGGTCCGCTCGGTCACCACGGCCGCAGAGACAGCCTTCGAGCTGACGACAGCGGCGCTTGTGGAAGCCGGTGCGGCCGAGGCAGATGTGCTCATCATCTGCTATCCCAACAACCCGACCGGGGCGGTGATGGACCGTGATGCACTGATGCCCATCGCTGAGTTCGCCGTGGAGAACGACCTCACGGTGGTCGCCGATGAGATCTACGCGGAGCTGCGGTACGACGGACGGCACACCTCGATCGCTGCGCTCCCGGGGATGCGTGAGCGGACGGTGGTGATCAACGGGTTCTCCAAGGCGTACGCGATGACCGGGCTCCGGCTCGGGTATGCGGCCGGGCCAGCCCCCCTGATCGATGCGATGAACCGGATCCACCAGTACACCATGCTCTCGGCGCCGACGACCGCTCAGCATGCGGCCCTCGGCGCGCTGAGGGCGACGGGAGATGTGGTCGAGGAGATGCGCTCGGCGTTCGACAAGCGGCGTCGCTACGTCGTCGACCGCTTCGGTGAGCTGGGGATGCCGACAGCGTCGCCGCGGGGGGCGTTCTACGTCTTTCCACGGTGCCCCGAGCAGCTGGCGGATGATGCAGCGTTCGCCGAACAGCTGCTGACCGCACAGCAGGTCGCAGTCGTCCCGGGACGGGTGTTCGGCGACGGTGGGACCGGCCACTGTCGGGTCTCATACGCCTCGGCACTGCCCGAGCTGCGCGAGGCGCTGGACCGGATCGAGGCGTTCCTCGCCGACTACTGAGTCCCCACCGTGTAGTTCGGGGCCTCGTCGGTGATCATCACATCGTGGGCGTGCCCCTCGGTCTGCCCCGCCGGGGAGACCCGGACGAACGACGACCGGCTCCGGAAGGTCGGGATGTCCGCAGCGCCCACATAGCCCATGCCCGACTGCATGCCCCCCGTCAGCTGCCGCAGTTCGGCGGCCAGTGGACCCTTGTAGGGTGTGGCTGCCTCGACCCCCTCTGGGACGAAGTCCTCTGCGTCCGTCGCATCATCCCGCAGATACCGCCCTGCCCCACCGGTGGTCATCGCCCCGACCGACCCCATCCCGCGGTACTGTTTGTACCGCTTGCCGTTCATCGTGATGACCCGACCGGGCGCCTCATCGGTGCCCGCGAGGTACGAGCCGAGCATCACCGCATCAGCCCCTGCGGCGATCGCCTTGATCGCATCGCCGGAGTAGCGGATCCCACCATCGGCGATCACCGGGACGTCGTACTCACTGGCCACATCGGCGACCTCTGCGATTGCGGTGATCTGCGGCATCCCCGCCCCAGAGACCACGCGGGTGGTGCAGATCGACCCGGGGCCGATGCCCACCTTCACCCCATCGGCGAACGGACAGACCGCCTCCGCCGCCTCCCGCGTCCCGATGTTGCCGATCACCACGTCAGCGTCGACCTCAGCGACGATCTGCTCTGCTGTGTCGATGACGTTGAGATTGTGTGCGTGCGCACAGTCGATGAAGATCACATCGGCGCCCGCCGCATCCGCTGCCTCGGCCCGCTCGAGTTCGAACGGTCCGACAGCGGCGCCGACGAGGAGCCGGTCACGAGCGTCACGCGCCGCCTCGGGGTATGCTCGTCGCTGCAGGATCGACTGCATCGTCACGAGCCCGACCAGCTCATCGGCACCGTCGACGATCGGCACTCGCTCGATCTTGTGCTCGTACATGAGCTCCAGCGCATCCCGTGTCGCGATGCCTGTCTCGGCGGTGATCACCTCATCCGTCATCGCCGTCTGCACCGCATCCGACTCACCCACCTCGAGATAGGGTCTGATGTCCGTCCCGGAGATGATGCCCAGGACCCGGTCGTCAGCATCGACCACCGGTGCCCCGGAGACCCCCGCCTCCTCCATCATGCGGTCGACCTCTGCGATCGTCTGCTCCGGCGCGGCAGTCACGACATCCTCACGGCGGATCACCAGCTCATCCGCCCGCTTGACCGCGCTGATCTGTGCCTCCATCGTCGCGATGTCCATGTTGCGATGCAGCACCCCGAGGCCGCCATGATGGGCCATCGCGATCGCCATCGCCGCCTCTGTGACGGTGTCCATCGCCGCAGAGAGGATCGGGATGTTGAGGCTGACCGATCGGGTCACACGCGTCGTGAGGTCGGCGGTGTCCGGTTCGACCCGTGACTCCATCGGCCGCAGCAGGACGTCGTCGAACGTCAGGCTGGGTGGTGCGGTCAGCTTGGCCGTGAAGGGTCCGCCAGAGGGGAGGCTCGCCATGTAAACGGTGCACAGGCGGGCTCAAAAAAGATTGCGTGCCCCGCAGCACGCATGCAACGTGGTCTCACACAATCATTAAGTTTGAATCAGCCATCTATAGCGTATGGACTCTCACAGTCCCACCGCAGTCGGTACCGTCGGGCGAGCGCCAGCCGCGGCGCCCTCGACATTTACATGGGTGCCATCGCTGCGGGACAAAGCCCAGCTGTGGGCTGGGACTGTGTGGGCCGACGACGACCGACCCCTGGTCGGTCGAGAGCCGGTGTCACCCGGCCGTTGATGTGAGATGAGCATCTCGCGGCATCCGGTCGCCCTCGGACTCGAAGAGCGGGTCGGCCGGTCGACCCGGCTGTTGGCGACGGTCATGGGCCTGCCACTGCTGGATGGCATCTTCATCGCCCTGCTGGTCACCGGTGCGTTGGACTCCCCGCTCGCGGTGCTCGAGGCGGGCCTGTTGATCTTCGGTGGATCGGCGACCGTCGCAGTCATCCTCGCGGAGTCTGAGTCGGACCGACGCTCGCAGCTGGTCGCCATCGCCGCCATCGGTGCCCTGCTCGTGCCCGTGGCCGTCGCGGAGGCGGCACTCGCGACCAGTCTGACGAGCATCATCGACTTCGCGATCTTCCAGCGCTTCGCCGGTGTCGTGATCTTGGCGATCGCGGCGAAGACCGCCTCCGCGGCGATCGGGCGGTTCCTCCCCGCGCCGGGGGTGATCATCGGCCTGGGCCTGCTCGCGAGCGTCGACCTGACCGCACCGACGATGCGGATCAGCACCGACCCTCTGCTCATGCTCACCGCAGCGGCAGCAGCGGGCGTCGGTGTCGTCTTCGCGATGGGCGTCGCCGCGTTCGCTCCCCAGCTGCGGCACCACGTCGACCTCGAGCGGTTCCGCTTCGGAAGCGCGGTCGCCCTGGGGATGCTCGCGCTCGACGTCGTCGGCATCATCCCCACCGATGCTCCGGTCGCACTCGGCGTGCTGATCGTGACGGCCCTGCTGGCATACACCCCTGCAGAGGATGAGCGCCGGTCGACGGCTGTGGCACTCCGCGCACAGGCGGAGGACCCCCAGTTCGAGTCGCGTGCCCCCTGGCTCTGAGCGGGGATTCCGCAACGGCTAAACCTGCCTTGCATCAACCGACGGATGCGAGGGGCCGTGGCCAAGCCCGGCATGGCGACTGACTCCAGAGGCCACGCGTCACGTGACGACACTCCAGACTGATATACCGAGGAACCGGGTGA
>UEYW01000011.1_pt1 | contig 10277 bp, 9 predicted proteins | sample 1903741 | NCBI WGS metagenome assembly UEYW01 (sample SAMEA4776353, study PRJEB27445) | saltern metagenome | biome: Hypersaline environment; feature: solar saltern; material: Pellet | place: Spain | collected 2012-08 | depth 0 m
CCCTACAGCATCGAGAGCAACCCTGCCGCATCACTGACGGGGTTGCCCACCGTCGCGGGGTGGTCCCACGAGGTGGGTTACCGTGGCATCGAAGCCTATCGGATGCGGGTCAGTGCCGTGGATGGCATCTACACGGGGACGCCAGAGGAGCGCGCACGACTGCTCGCGCGGTACGATGTCGAGTACATCTGGGTCGGCCCTGCCGAGCGTGCGCGATACGGCGATCAGATCACGATCGAGGAGGACCGACCGAGACGGTACGCTGCTGGTGAGGTGGTGATCTACGCCGGGTTCACTGACCCGACCGAGAGATGACCGTCACCGCAGCAGCATCGACCGCGACCGTCTCCAAGAAGTGCGGGACGTACTCGCGACGGTAGAACCGCTCGCGCTCGTCGGGGTGGCCTGCGGTGCACCACAGCTGCACGGCGTCGGGGCCGTGATACTCACCCTGCCGGTCGATGCCGAAACATACCAGCTCCTCGCCATCCACCTCGATGCGGGCATCGCGACGGATGCCGGGATCCCCACGGATGATGAGATTCTTCACACAGTGGGTTGCCAGACCGCTCGCTTAACGACTTCGACATCCCACCTCATCTGGCGAGAACACCCATAAGGGCTGATGGCATCAGAATCATCCAGTGCAGACTGCATGGCGGACACGCGTGGCACTGGGGATCGGTGTCGTGGTTGCGATCATCGCCGGCTACACGCTTGTGTATCAGGCGATCCTGTGGGAGATCGAGGGGGTGCGGGTGGGTGTCATCAGCGCCCTCCAGGTGGTGATCGAGGCGCTGACGACGGCGGGCTTCGGTGGCGACAGCAGCTACTGGCGGTCGCCGATCACCGACGGGTTCGTCATCGTGATGAATCTCACCGGTGTTGGGCTCGTCTTCCTGGCACTGCCCTACTTCATCGTGCCGCTGCTCACGGAGGCGCTCAGTGCGACACCCCCGACGGCGAGCGACCGACGCGATCACATCGTCGTCTGTGGGTATGGGACGCGGGGAGATGTGTTGCAGACAGAGCTCACCGCAGCAGGTGAGACGATCGTCGTGGTAGTCGAGGATGCTGACGAGGCGGTCGAACTGCGCACCGCAGGTGTCGAGGCTGTCGTGGGGACCCCCGAGGGCGAGGAGACGATGGCGGCGGTGAACATCGAACGGGCACGGTCTGTGATCATCGCGCTGGATGATGATGCCCGCACCCTCGCGGGGGTCCTCACCGCCCGTGCGCTCGCCCCCGATGTCCCCGTGGTGACCGTGGCCGAGAGTGCAGCCGCAGAGGGGTATCATGCATTGGCGGGGGCCTCGAATGTGATCCGACCTCGAGAGGCCGTCGGAAGGGCCCTCGCCCGGAAGGTGATGATGACCTACACGGATCCGCTGGCCGCAGGGGAGACGCTCGGCAGTGACCTGGAGGTCTCGGAGGTGTTCGTTCCAGCGCGCTCGCCCATTGCGGGGCTGACGCTGGCGGAGGCGGCACTCCGGGACCGATATGGGGTGGTGGTGATCGCAATCTGGAGCGATGGCGAGCTGACGGTGGCCCCGCGCGGTGAACTCGAGATCACCCCACGGGCGGTGCTGCTGATCGTCGGGGAGCATCAGGCACTCGAGGATGTCGCGACCGCCGTCGGGCGGCGGGCGATCGTACCGCGCGAGCCGTCAGGGGTCATCGTGGGGTACGGTGAGGTCGGTCAGAGTGTCGCAGCGGTGCTGGACGAGCAGGAGATCGCATATCAGGTCGTCGATCAGACCGATGCTCCATCCGTCGACGTCGTCGGCGACATCACCGACCCCGCGACCCGACAAGCTGCCGGCCTTCGTGAGGCGGCGTTCGTCATCCTCGCGATCGGGGATGACACCACGAGCATGTACGCGACGGTCGCGCTCGAGGAGTACTGCCCGGGGACGGACGTGTTGGTGCGTGCAGAGAGTGTCGAGAGCGTCGAGAAGCTGTACCGTGCGGGGGCGGAGTACGTCCTCGCACTGTCGACGGTCGCCGGTCGGATGCTCGCGTCAACCCTGATCGGCAGCGAGGAGGTGCTCCTCGCGGAGTCGTCCTTCGGGATCCGTCGAGTCGACGCACCCGGGTTGGTGGGACAGTCACTCATCGAGGCCGACGTGCGTGCGCGGACGGGTGCGACTGTCGTGGGGATCGAGACATCATCCGGGATCGAGGTTCCTGCGGACCCCACCCGGCCGATCAGTGACGGGGCGACGACGATCGTCGCGGGGACAGATGCTGCGATCGCCGAGTACATCGCCGCGTTCGAGTGAGCCGCCGAACCAAACGGGTTTTAGCCACGGGGTCGTGTCCTCGGACAAGAAGACCCATGCAGATGCCACGCCGTTTCAACACATACTGTCCACACTGCAATGCGCACCATGAGCATGAGGTGGAGAAGGTCCGCCGTGGGCGCGAGCGCGGGATGAACTGGATCGACCGACAGCGCAGCCGGCGGAAGGCCGTCATCGGGAACAGCGGGAAGTTCTCGAAGGTGCCCGGTGGAGACAAACCGACGAAGAAGACCCACCTGAAGTACATCTGCGGCGAGTGCGGGAAGGCACACATGCGGAAGGGGTGGCGCGCTGGTCGCCTGGAGTTCCAGGAGTAACCCGATGGCTGGCAACTTCTACCGGGTGCGGTGTCCGGACTGTGACGGCGAGCAGATCATCTTCGGAAAGGCGGCGACGACGGTCAGCTGTGCGGTCTGTGGTACCACGCTCGCAGAGCCGACCGGTGGGAAGGCGAGCTTCCATGGTGAGGTCATCGAGACGGTCGAGCGGCGGAGTCCCGAGGCGTAAGGATGCAGTACACGGGGTGGCCGGAGCAGGGCGAGTTGATCGTGGGAGAGGTGGATGAGATCGCCGACTTCGGGGTCTTCATCGACCTCACAGAGTACCGCGACCGGCGGGGGCTCGTGCACATCTCCGAGGTGGCAAGCGGGTGGATCAAGAACGTGCGTGACCATGTCCGGGAGGGCCAGACGGTCGTGGCGAAGGTGCTCAGCGTCGATGAGGGTGCACAGCAGATCGACCTCTCGCTGAAGGACGTCAATGAACATCAGCGCAAGGAGACGATCCAGGAGTGGAAGAACGAGCAGAAGGCGGACAACTGGATGACGATCGCGTTCGGTGAGGAGTTGGATGACGACCGGTACGAGGCGATCGCCGTGGCACTCCTGGAGGAGTTCCCCAGCCTGTATGCTGCGTTCGAAGCCGCAGCGATCGAGGGGGCCGACGCCCTCGGTGCGGTATCGCTCGATGCAGAGGCGATCGAACGGATCACGGAGACGGCCCGTGAGAACGTCTCTGTCCCGTACGTGAGCATCAGCGGCTATGTGGACCTCACCGCACCAGGAGGTGATGGGGTCGATGCCGTCAAGACAGCGCTCCAGGCCGCAGAGGATACCAGCGATGTGGATGAGGAGGTGGACCTGGCGGTCACATATGTCGGTGCACCGGAGTATCGCATCCGCGTCAGGGCGCCAGATTACAAGTCAGCAGAGAGCCAGCTGGAAGCGGCCGCAGCGCGTGCGGAGACCGCGATCGAGACCGACGGTGGGACGGCCGTGTACCACCGTGAGCGCACGGACGAGGAGGAGTGACGAGGCATGCGCTCTACGATCAGACGGTGCCGAGGGTGGGCAAACCGACATGACCGGCCGGTGTACACACTCGGTGAGGGGTGCCCGGTCTGTGGGGGACCGACGGAGATGGCCATACCTGCACCCTTCGACCCGACAGACCGGTACGGTGCGTACCGCCGTGCCCGCTTCGGAGGGGCATGAGTCGGATGGATGTCATCGAGGTTGATGAGCTGACTGAGTACACCCTCCGTGACCCAGTGCTCATCGAGGGGCTCCCTGGGGTGGGGCATGTGGGCAAGCTGGCCGCAGAGCACCTGCTTGATGAGTTCCCGTCGACGCGGGTGTTCGAGGTGGTCTCTGAGGAGTTCCCGCCGCAGGTGACGGTCGGCGATGATGGTGTGGCACGGCTGGTGCACGCCTCGTTCCACGCCGTCGACACGGGCGAGCGCGACCTGCTCGTGCTCACCGGTGATCACCAAGCGCAGACCAATCGCGGCCACTACACGCTGGCCTCGCAGTTCCTAGACATCGCAGAGACCGTCGGGGTCACCGCGGTGTACGCCCTCGGGGGGGTACCGACGGGGGAGCTGGTCGACGACCCCGGTGTCCTGGCAGCGGTGACCGATGATGAGCTGCGTGAGCCGCTGGAGTCGGTGGGGGTCCAGTTTCGGGAGGGCGAACCTGCCGGTGGCATCGTCGGGGTCAGTGGGCTGCTCTTGGGCCTCGCGGCCAGACGGGGCGTTCCTGCGACCTGTCTGATGGGCGAGACCAGCGGCTACCTCGTCGACCCCCAGAGTGCCCGCGCCATCCTCGAGGTGCTCGCTGCACAACTGAGCTTCACCGTCGAGTACAGCTCGCTTGAGGAGCGTGCTGCTGAGATGGCCGAGGTGGTCGAGAAGATTGAGCAGATGCAGATGCAGCAGTCTGCACCCGCAGAGGACGACCTCCGGTACATCGGATAGGGTCACTCGAGGATGGTGTCTCCAGGCACTGCCGCCTCCAGTGTCAGCTCCCCGGTGTGCTGGACCCGTCCGCCGATGCGGGGGCTGTCGCTGGTGTCGATCGTCATCCGGGTCGGGCGGCCCCAGTGGTCCCCTTGCTCGACGACGACCGTCTCAGAGGCGCCACCGAGGGCACCGACCGACCGGAGTGCACTGATGCACGCGAGGGCACCCGTCGCAGAGGCCACGGGGTGTGCCTGTCCATGCGGCACCGGGCGACCGTGGACCGCAGCCCCCTGTGTGAGGGTGTCGAAGCTGTAGCAGAACACCGCATCGGCACCATGGGCCGCACACAAATCGCGGAGGGCGACGGTGTCCACGGCGATCGCCGCGAGCGCACTGAGATAGGTGACAGGGACGACGAGGTGGGAGGCGGCGCCAGCGGCGACCGCCAGCGGCGCCTGCTCGATGACCGGGGCGATCTGCTCGCGCTCGAGGCCGAGGGCGGTCGACAGTGCCTCCACCGGGACATCGATCGGTGCGACCGTCGGCGGCTGCACCCCGATCCACAGCTGACCAGGCCGGTCAGACGCGACCCGATATGTCTCGTCATCCAGGCAGATCCTCGCAGGGAGCCCCCCCGACCGACCCAGGGAGGCGACGGCAGCCATGGCCACCGTGGGTGCATCGGCGATCCCGCCGGTGGGCTCTGCACAGGCGAGGGTGAGCGGATCCCGCCCTGCCACGGTGACCGCAGGCATCGCGACGGCCGTCGCCAATGCATCGAGGGCCGCCGGCTCCAGCCCGGGGTGTGTCTCGAACACAGCCACGGGAGAGCCGGTGAGTGGGCGGGGTGCGAAGCAGTCGATGATGCTGCCACCCACCTGACTCATGGGACAGGCTCACCGCGGGGCGTACTAACCACTGCGGTCGTTCACACGAACATTCAGGTAGATACGGCATGGTGACGGCGTATGAGCGACCTGCCAGATCGGTTCCCATGCAGGATCACCACGTGGGATTACATCTACGGGCTCTGCAGGCAGGTCAGCGACCAGGTCCGGGCTGACACCTACTCACCCGACGTGGTCGTCGCACTTGCACGGGGAGGGTGGTTCGCTGGGCGGTGTATGTGCGACTTCCTCGGTCTCGATGACCTCACGAGCCTCAAGATGGAACACTACGTCGGGACAGCCGCGAGACACGGCGATCCCACCGTGCGGTATCCACTGCCGGAGGGGAGTGTGGCCGACAAGCGGGTGCTGATCGTGGATGACATCGCGGACACCGGGGGGTCGCTCCGTCGGGCCGAGTCCTACGTGCGCTCGCGAGCGGTCGCCGAGGTGCGAACGGCGACCCTGCAGCTGTTGGACTCCAGTACGGTCACACCCACCTACGTGGGCGAAGCACTCGAGGAGTGGGCCTGGATCGTCTATCCGTGGAACTTCATCGAGGATATGTGCGACCTGATCGCGGGGGTGCTGCGGAAGGCATCGACGGGGGCCGCCGCCCCCGATGAGATCCGGGGCTTGCTGGCGGAGTACCACGACATCGACCCGATCGCGATGGAGATCGCCCAGCCTGACCGCATCGGGGAGGTGCTCACGGAGATGACCCGCAGGGGGATCATCACCCAGACGGATGCCGGCCGGTACCGGCTCACCCAGCCCTGAAGCTGGATGTCGGCTCGATCCACAGATCGCCGAAGAGGAGGTCCTGGCGGAGTGTGATCTGCCCCCGATGGGCCATGAACAACAGCGCGAGGTACACCACCACATCCGGGGCCGTCGCGACATGGAGCTCGGCGAACAGCAGCGCCGTACGCGATGGACCGAGCGTCTGGTCGATCGCCGCGTGGACGGACTCGATCGTCAGCTCGATCTCCTCTGCATGCGCGGTGTCGGTGACCGCTGCAGCGGTGGGCTCTGCGACCGCCCGCTCGGCATCATCGTGGTGGTAGTCCAGGGTCTGTGTCCCACGCGCGTATCCCGTCGGTGACGCGGAGGTGTCATAGGTGCGGTGTTGCTTCCACCAGGTCTCGCGCTCTGCTTCCCGCAGCTCGTACACCAGCTCATCGAGGGTGCGCGGGGTCCCTCTGGCGCGCTTGCGATCGAGCCGGCGGTCGATCTCCAGTTCCAGCGCATCGATTGGGTCACCGTCGGCCGGCATGGGAGCGACGTCCGGGTCGAACAGGTCCTCCTCAGGTCCGGGGTCGTCCGTGGCCGCCTGGAGGAGGACATCAGACTTCATCCGCAACAGCACCGCCGCATAGAACAGTGCGCGACCGGTCGTGCGCAGGTCACCCGCATCGAGATGGGCCAAGAAGGCATCTGTCGCGGCGACGATATCCACATCCCATGGATCGATTTCACCACGCTCGGCGAGCGTGACGAGCAGTTCGACCGGCTCGGCAGCGACGGGTCCCTCCTCGGGGTCGGTGGCCACCGACGAGGCGTCTGATGCGACGGCCGTCGGTTCAGTCATCCGCTGGCACCTCCGGCGGGTCCTCAGCCGTCACCTGGATCCCCGTCACAGATGAGATGTTGTCGCCCTGCATGACCACACCCACCGCCCGGTCCGCACGCTCGAGCAAGGCGGTCCGGTGGCTCACGACGATGAACTGCGCATCCGTAGCGAGATCATCAAGCATCTGTCCCACGCGCTCGGCGTTCGCCGCGTCGAGGAACGCATCCACCTCATCGAGCGCGTAGAAGGGGGCGGGACGGTACCGCTGGATGGCGAAGATGAACGCCAAGGCCGCCAGCGACTTCTCTCCGCCAGAGAGTCCCTCCAGACGCTGGACAGGTTTGTCCGCTGGCCGTGCGCGCATGAGAAGCCCCCCATCGAAGGGGGCATCGGGGTCGTCCAATGCGAGCTCACCGGTGCCATCCGAGAGCTTCTCAAACACCTCGGTGAAGTTGTCGCCGATCGCCTCGTACGCCGTCATGAACGCCGCACGCTTCTGCTCCTCGAACCCCTCGATCCGGTCGGTGATCGCTGCGGCCTCCTCGACGAGGATGTCGCGTCGCTCTCGCAGTTGCGCCACCTCGGCTGCGATGACGTCGTATGCCTCGATCGCAAGCATGTTGACCGGTTCAAGCGCGGACATCTCATCGGTGAGCCGATCGATCGCCGCTTGGACCTCTGCATGTTCGGGGATCGCCTCAGGGTCGTAGCTGCCGACCTCATCTGCGAGGCTGTCGATCTCCCACTCCAGGCGCTCGATCTCAGCGGTCAGCTCTGCCAGCGTGGTCTGTGCTGCATCATGTGCCTCCCGGGCGGTGATCGCATCCTCCCGTGCAGCATCGAGGTCGGCACGGATCGCAGACCGATCCTGTTTGAGGTCGGCGAGCTCCTCCTCCAGTGCGGCGACCGCAGCCTCTCGCTGGGTACGTTGCTCCTCGAGTGCCTCGATCTCCTCGCGGGCCGCATCGATGGTCTCCTCTGCATCGGCCTTGCGGTCCTGAACCGCCGCGATGTCCTCCTGCAGCGTCTCGATCTGGTCGGCCACGTAGCGGGCCTCCAGTGACAGCTCGTTGAGGGTGCTGTCATGTCCATCGACCCTTCGCTGCGCGTCGTCGATCTCCTCGCGGATCTCATCGGCGCGTGAGGTGAGGTCGGGGATCGCTGAGTCCGCGAGGGTCTCCTCGAGTGCGGTGATCTCTGCCGATACCTCATCGATATCACTGTCGAACGTATCGAGGGTCGCATCGAGCTCCTGCATCTCCGTGTCGATGCTCGAACGCTCATCCTGCAGTGTTTCGATCGTTGCTTCTGTCGTCTCTGCTTTCAGTGCGTTATCCTCCAGGTCCGACTCCGCCGCCTCCAGGGCGCGTTCGGCCTCCCGGAGGCGCCCACGCGCGGTCGCCGCCCGCTCTCGTGCGCCCTGGAGGTCGGCATCGACCGCATCCACATCCGCATCGACCGCATCACGCTCCGCCTGGAGCTCGCTGATCTCCGCCGCCAGGCGCTCGAGCCGCCCCTCCCCGGTCTGTGAGAAGCTGTACCGTGATCCACCCGCGGACCCACCCGTCATGGCACCGCTCTTCGCGACCAGGTCGCCCTCCAGCGTCACCATGCGATACCGACCCATCAGGGACCGTGCGGTGTCCATGTCCTCGACCACCAGGGTCGAGCCGAGCACGTAGGAGAACACCGCAGCGTACCGGTTGTCATAGCTGACCAGCTCACGGGCGAAGGCAACCACACCGGGGTGCTCTGGTGCGGCGGGGAGCGAGCGGTGGTCCATCTTGTTCATCGGCAGGAAGGTCGCACGCCCGGCGCGCTTGCGCTTGAGGAGGTCGATCCCGGCCGCACCCACCGCATCATCATCCACCACGATGTTGGCGAGTCGACCGCCCGCAGCGGTCTCACACGCCGTCGCATACGCAGCCTCGACCTGCCCCAGCTGCCCAACGGTGCCGTGGACACCATCGAGGCCGGCCTGCAGCACCGTCGTGACTGACCGCGGCCAACTGGACTGTCCCGCATCACGAAGTGAGCTCTGAAGCTCGCTGTACGCGCTCTGTCGATCACGGATCGTCTCGGTGAGCTGAGACCGCTGGGCGATCAGCTCCTCCCGGTCGGCCTCCAGGTCGTCGATCACCGCGGAGATGGTCTCGATGTTCGCCGAGGCGGCTTCGACCTCCTCCTCTTGCTCGGTGCGGGCGGCCTCCAACGCTGTCCGCTCTGCGTGCACGGATGCGAGGGCCTCCTTCTTCGCCGCGATCGCATCGGCCTTGCGCCGCGACTCATCCAGCAGCCGGTCCTTCTGCCGCTGGGCTGCATGCTGCTCCTCGCGGAGCGACTCACGACGCCGCTTGGCTGCCTGCAACGCCTCCTTCTGATCGGCGTACTCCGTGTCGACCGCATCGATCTCCGCAGTGACGCTCGCCAGCTCGCCGCGCAGCGTGCTGATCTCTGCTGTGACACCCGCCTTCGCAGCCTTCGTCTCACGCAGCTCGGCCTGCAGCTCCTCCTGTCGCTCCTCATGCCCATCCAGCTTGATGAACGCCTTCCGTCGGTCAGCATCCGCATCCGCGATGGCCGTCTTCTGACCGTCGATACGCTCCTGCAGGCGTGCGATCTGGGTGGTGATCGACTCGATTTCTGCGGCGATGGCCAACTGCTCATCCTCTCCTTTCCGTTCGATTTCCGCGGTGAGCGTATCCAGCTGCGCCTCCAGCTCAGAGACCACAGCCTCAGCTTCGGCGCGGTCCTCCTCGGCGGCCTCGACGGCCTCCTCAGCCGCCTGCAGCTGCGTGAGTGTGCTGCTGAGTTCCTCCCGCTTGTCCTCGAGCTCTGCGGCGCGTTGGTACCCCTCGTACTCGGCGCGGTCCTCGCGGAGCTGCTGATACTCGAGGGCAACCTCGCGCTCGTCGGCCAGCTCATCCTGGCGGGCCGTCTTCTCCTCGATGCGGAGGTCCGCCTCATCGATGCGATCCTCGACGGCTGCGAGCTCCTCGTACGCCGCCTCCTTCTTCGCATCGAACTCGGCGACGCCCGCGATCTCATCGATGATCCCCCGGCGCTGGTACGGAGTCATCGAGATGATCTCGGTGACATCACCCTGCATCACCACATTGTAGCCTGCAGGGGTGATCCCCGCCTGCGCGAGGAGATCTTTGATGGCGCCGAGCGTCGTCGAGCGGCCGTTGAGGTAGTAGTACGAGTAGTAGTTGTCCTCGGTCTGCTTGATCCGCCGACGCACCTGGACCGTCGAGCAGTCGCCCACATCCTCA
>UEYW01000012.1_pt1 | contig 10207 bp, 8 predicted proteins | sample 1903741 | NCBI WGS metagenome assembly UEYW01 (sample SAMEA4776353, study PRJEB27445) | saltern metagenome | biome: Hypersaline environment; feature: solar saltern; material: Pellet | place: Spain | collected 2012-08 | depth 0 m
CGCAACCGTGCTGTCATCGAGCTGTGCCACATCGGCGTCATCGTCATAGTAGACGTCTGTGGTGAGTCCTGTCATCGTGGGGATACCGTCGGTTCATCCGCAGTCCCCGGCTTCTCGCCGGGCACCGTCGGCTGCATCCCGCGCGCGAGCGCGGTGTAGCCGGTCCGGGCGATCTCGATGATCCCGAACTGGTCGAACGCATCGATCGCATCGTCGATCGTCTGCTCATCACCGGTGATCTGCACCGTGAGCGACGCCGATCCCGCGTCGATCGTCTGGCCATCGAACATCGCAACGACGGCCTGGACATCCGCAGGCGACTGCCCACGGACCTTCATGAGGACGACCTCGGTCCGGACGGCGTCCTCGTCGAGTTCCCCGACGGAGATGACGGGCTTGAGTTTAGCGAGTTGTCGCTCGATCTGGGCGATCTGCCCTGGGGGTTCCTCGACGACGAGGGTGATCCGCGAATGGCCCGTCACCGTCGTCGGCCCCACCGTCAGCGAGTCGATGTTGAACTGCCGGCGCGAGAACAGCCCCGCCACGCGCGCGAGCACCCCTGGTTCATCCTCCACGAGGGCGCTCAGGATGGTCCGGCGGGCGGCATCCTCGGCGGTGGCTGTCGTGTCCCGGCGCACGCCCGCCGCATCGCGTCGCCCCGCGGGATGCGGGCGCTCCTCCGGTGCCGGGCCTGCCAGCCCCTCCTTGGGAACCTCCGGTGTCATAGCTGCTCAGGCGTCAGGGCGAAGTGCCCGTTCGCCCCCCCGGAGGGCACCATCGGATAGACGTTCTCGAACGGATCGATGTGGAAGTCGATCACGGCGGGGCCGTCGTACTCCAATGCCGCCTCGATGGCGGGGTCGACCTCCTCATGGGTGTCCACCCGGAGCCCCTTCGCACCGAAGGCCTCCGCGAGCGCGTCGAACTCCGGCATCCAGCTGTACTCTGAGGCCATGCGCCGGCCATCGAAGAACGCGTCCTGCCACTGCCGGACCATCCCGATGTACTCGTTGTTCAAGATCGCGACGGTGATATCGAGCTGCTCGCGAACGGCCACCGACAGCTCCTGCATCGTCATGAGGAACGACCCATCCCCATCCACACAGATGACCTCCTGGTCATCATCGGCCGCCAGCCGGGCCCCGATCGCCGCCGGGACCCCGTAGCCCATCGTCCCCAACCCGTGTGAGGAGACCCATGTCCGCGGCTCGGTGAACGTCCAGTACTGGGCGGCCCACATCTGATGCTGTCCGACACCGGTGGTCACGATCGCACGGTCGGAGGTCGCCGCATCCAGCCGTTCGACGACGTACTGTGGCTTGAGTGGTCCATCCGGCCCCATGACGTAGTCCATCGGGTACTCCCGCTTCCAGGTCTGGACCTGCTCGCGCCACGCATCGACCGGCGGTGGCCCCGCCATGGCCGCATCCAGCTGACTGAGCACCTCCGCGGCATCACCGATCAGCGGGATGTCCGCATGGATGTTCTTCGAGACCTCCGCGGGGTCGATCTCGATGTGGATCACCGTCGCCTCCGGTGCGAAGGTCTCGACCCCGCCGGTGAGTCGGTCATCGAACCGGGTCCCCACCGCGATGAGACAGTCCGTATGTGTGATCGCCATGTTGGCATAGCCCGTCCCGTGCATCCCCGCCCACGAGAGGGCCAATGGGTCGTCCTCCGGGAACGAGCCGATGCCCGGCATCGTGGTGACGACCGGGATCTCATACGTCCGCGCGAACGTGCGGGCGATGCCTGTCGCATCCGCCTTGATCACCCCGCCACCGAACAGCAGCAGCGGCCGGTCTGCGTTCGCGATGGTCTCGGCTGCGGCCCCGACCGCCGCCCCTGGCGCATGCCGCTGGGGCACCGTCGTCGCCGGGGGGGTCGGTGGAGGTGTCTCGACGTCGGTGGATGCGATGGTCGCATCCTTCGGCAGGTCGATCAGGGTCGGACCGAAGCGCCCCTGCGTGCTCAGGGCGATCGCCTCTCCCACGGCTGTGCCCACCTCATCGGCGGTGTGTGCGAAGTAGTTGTGCTTCGTCAACGGCGTGGTCACCCCCATCGTATCCGTCTCCTGGAACGCGTCTGATCCGACCATCGATGCGGGGACCTGGCCGGTGAGTGCGACCAGCGCATCGGAGTCCATGTTCGCATCCGCGATGCCTGTCACGAGGTTCGTCGCCCCTGGTCCGGAGGTGGCCATACATACGCCCGGCCCGTTCCTGACGACCCCGTACGCATCTGCTGCGTGCGCGGCCCCCTGCTCGTGCGCCATCGTCACATGGCGGATATCCGAATGGAACAGCGCGTCATAGACGGGCATGATCGCCCCGCCCTGCACGCCGAAGATCATCTCAACGCCCGCAGCCTCGAGGGCCTCGATGGCCGCCTCCGCCCCGGTGTGGGTCGGTGTCTCTGTGGTCGGTTCGGTCTCGTGGTGTTCTTGTTTGCTCATGGGTAGCTTGTCATCGTCACGGTGACGTGGTCAGGACGCGATACACAGCAGGATCAGGGGAGGGGAGAGATGGGGCTAGACAGCCCCTACGATGCCGATCACGACGGTCGCGTCCCCCAGCATTGCCCCTGAGTACAGGTGAATCTAACATAAACGATTCGGATGGGTCCTCAGATGCGGACCTCTTCATCCGTCACCCGCAGCACCCCCGCCTCACGGGCGAACCGTGTCAACACGTCCAGGGTGACCTGTTCCTTCTGCGCCCCGTACTCCTTGATGCGCCCGGTCAGCTGGCGCACCTCCGTATCTGTGGGGTCGAAGCCCGCCTCGACGAGCCGTTGGCGGACCGAGTGCGTCCCCGTGTGTTTGCCGAGGACGAACTCGCGGCTCGCCCCCACCATCTCCGGCGTCATGACCCCCGGCTCGAACGTGTCACTGTTCTCAAGCACCCCCGCCGCATGGATGCCCGACTCGTGACTGAAGGCATTCTGCCCAACGATCGATTTGTTCTGTGGGACGGGGATGTCGCTGGCCGCCTCGACAATCCGCGACAGTTCGGTGATCCGTCGCGTCTCGATGCCCGTCTCGACACCGAAGAGGGCCTCCGCGGCCATCACCACCTCCTCGTACGCGGCGTTGCCCGCGCGCTCACCGATCCCGTTCACGCTCACCTGTGCCTGCGCGGCACCTGCTTCGAACCCGGCGATCGCGTTCGCCGTCGCGAGCCCGAAGTCATCGTGCGCGTGCACATCGACCCGGGCATCGGTCCACCCGCGGATCTCCGAGACGAGGTTGTGGAAGCGGGTCGGCGTGCCCACCCCGGTGGTGTCGGGGATGTTGATCCAGTCCACATCCACCGCGTCGACCGCGCGGATGATCTCCTCGAGGAACCCCGGATCAGTCCGTGTCGCATCCATCGGGGAGAACATCACCTCCACCCCCGCGTCGTTCACCTGCTGGACGGCGGCGACCGCGCGGTCGACCGCCTCCTGCTTGGACGCGTGCATCGAGTCGCGGAGCTGGACCTCGGATGTCGAGACGAACACGTGCACGAGATCGACCCCGGCATCCAGGGCCACCTCGATGTCCTTCTCGACCACCCGTGCGAGGCCACAGACGGTCGTCCGCGAGGCCGCCGCGATGTCTGCGACCGCCTCGAACTCCGCCTCGGAGTTGACGGGGAACCCCGCCTCGATGACATGGGTGCCCATCTCATCGAGCGTCGCGGCGATCTGCCGCTTCTCATCGTAGCTGAAGGAGGTCCGTGGCGACTGCTCACCATCACGAAGCGTCGTATCGAAGATGCGGACCGTCTCGATCTCAGCGTCAGTTCTGTGCGCCAGTGTGCCCTCGAAGAACTCGACCAGCCGGGGACCCCGACTGTGCCTCCGTGTCTTGACGAGACATTGTAAGCTACCGGACCGACACCGAGGATATAAACCCACCGACTCCGGCCCTACCAGGTGAGCCCCTCATACGTCATCGCGTCGGTGGGCTCGACGCCCCGCCGCCCATCGATCACGATCGGGGTGCGCATCGCTGCGACGTACTCACCGAGCCGGGCATATGCGGGCCATGCCGTCATCACGACCGCTGCGTCCGCCCCCTCCAGTGCCGTGGCGATCTCCGCGACCGGCTCAACATGGTCGAACTCCGCGGCGAGCCCGATCGCACCAGATGGGTCGGTGAGTCGGACGCGGGCTGCCCGACCCTGCAGGGCATCCAGCAGGGGTCGTGTGCGCGACCCCCGGGTGTCGTCCGTGTGCGGCTTGAACGCCGCACCGCAGACGGTGATCGTCGCCTCCTCGATGCTGAGATGCCGCTCGAGCAGGTCGATGACCCGCAGCGGCTGTCGCTCGTTCTGTGTGCGGACCGTCCGCAACAGCTCGGCATCATAGCCTGCGCGGACCGCCTCCGCGATCAGCGCATCGGTGTCCTTCGGGAAGCAGCTGCCGCCCCATCCCGCCCCAGATCGCAGGAAGCGCGCCCCGATCCGGTCGTCCATCCCGACCGCCTCCATCACCTCGTACGCGTCGAGCCCGTGGACCTTGCAGATGTTCCCCAGCTCGTTGACGACCGACAGCTTGCTCGCGAGGAACACGTTGTTGGCGTACTTGATCATCGCCGCTGTCGCCGGATCTGTCCGCACCACCGGTCGACGGTGGTCGATGACGCTCTGATGGAGCTGCTCGAGCTGCTCGAACGCCCATGGATCGTCCGCCCCGAACACCAGCTTCTGGGGGTCCTGGAAGTCCGCAACGGCCGTCCCCTGTGCTTGGAACTCCGGGTTGACCGCCAGGTGGACACGCTCGCCCAATGGCTCGCCGAGCGTCGACTCCAGCTGCTGCGGGACCACCGTCTCGACGGCGCGTGGTGGCACCGTCGACTTCAGGACGACCAGATGCGGTGTCGTCCCATCGCGCAGGGCAGCACCGATGCTGCCGAGGGCGGCCTCGACGGCTCCCGTGTCGACTGCCCCGTCGGGATCCGTCGGTGTCGGGACGGTGACCACCGTACACGTGCCGTCGGCGACCGTCTCGACCACGTCCGTCGCATGCAGCTGCTCGCCCACCACCGCGTCGATCAGCTCCTGCAGGCCGGGCTCCTCGATCTGGGGGTCCCCCGCATTCAGTGCCGCCACGCGCTCGCTGTCGATATCCACCGCCACGACGCTGTGTCCCCAGGTGGCGAAGATGGCCGCGATGGTCGTCCCCACATATCCGCTCCCGACGACGCTGACCTGCATGGTGCACCATCTACGGGTGGATGGATTGAAGCTTCGCCCTCGCATGTCGCACAGCTTTGAGGGGGGCTCTCGAAGCCCCGGATATGTCCCGGCCCCGGGTGCGCATCCTCCTCGTCGGCCTCGCGATGGGTGCCGCCGATGCCGTCCCAGGGGTCTCCGGGGGGACGGTCGCGCTCGTCGCCGGGATCTATGACCGCCTCGTCACGGCACTGAGTGCCATCGACCGTGGGCTGCTGGGCCGTCTGCTGGATGCGATCAGACGGCGGTCGCCGGGCAGCATCGCTGATGCGCTCCGTGATGCCGACCTGCCGTTCCTCGTGCTCCTCGGCGCAGGTGTCGCCGGCAGCATCATCACCCTCACCCGGCTGATCGCCGCGGGCATCGCCACCGCCCCCACACCGACCTTCGGCGTCTTCACCGGCCTGATCGCGGGGTCAGGGTGGGTCCTGCGACGGGAGCTGCGGGTCCGACCGCCCCTCGTGGGGCTGGTGACGGTCGGCGCCTGCGTCGCCGCTGTTGGGATGAGCGTCCTGGGCAGCCGACCACTGGCTGATGGACTGGGGGTCGTGTTCCTCAGTGGGATGCTCGCGGTCAGTGCGACGATCCTCCCCGGGATCAGTGGGTCGCTCATCCTGCTCGTCCTCGGTCAGTACACCCGCCTGGCAGGCAGCCTGGCGACGGTCGTCGATGCGGTGCTGCTGCGCCCCGTCGAGGGGCTGCGTGATGCCGGGGTGACGGTGGTGGTGTTCCTCGCAGGTGCGGCGATCGGGCTGGGCATCATGGTCCGGATCATCGCCTGGGCGATCGCCCGGCACCGATCGGCCACGGCATCGGTGCTGATCGCGCTGGTCATCGGTGCGACCGCCGCACCGGTGTACCGTGCATCCGTCGCTGTGGGCCACACCTGGGGCACCCAGACGCTGGTGGTGTTCGTGGGTGTCGCACTGATCGGGTTCGTACTGGTCGTGCTCATCGACCGCGCCGTGGGGCTCCACGCGCTGTCGGACCGGTGATCATTCACGCTGTGAGACCAGCCGGAACGTCTCCGTCCGGTCCTCCGCCGAAGCCGTCGCGAAGCCGGCGTGCTCGAACTGCGCGACCGCCTCATCGAGGCTGTAGCGCTCGCCCACCGGCGGCCCGGTCTCGCCCGCCCCATCGGCGGACCAGTCCACGGTCACGACGGTCCCCCCCGGTGCGATCACCCGCGCGAGCTCGTCCAGTGCATCGGCCCCCGCGAACTCATGGAAGGTCGCCGTACTCACCGCTGCATCGACCGATCCTGTGCTCAGGGGCAGCGCCGACGCCGCCGCGGTAAGCAGTCGCACGCGCGGGTGCGGGCGGCGCTCGCGATGGATCCGGTGCATCGCTGGTTGGATGTCCACCGCGAGCAGCCGGTGTGCGGTCTCCCGGAGGGCCTCGGTGTAGAAGCCAGTCCCACTGCCGATGTCCATCAGCTGGCCCACCTGTGACGGGAGCGGGCCGATCAGCTCCTCTGTGGAACAGTAGCGGTACCGACTCGGGTCATCGAGGTGCTCCGCCATGTCGGCGTCGAACACATGAAAGCCCATGCCCGTGCTCTGTGGTGCAGTTATAAACCGCTTCGCCAGCGCCGGCGGATTTATATCCACCCATGGTACTGTCTGTCCCATGAGCGATGTTAGCCTCCGCCGCCCTGAACTCCGCACGTGCGAGCGGTGTGGGCGTCGTGAACGGTGGGATCCGGAGCTCCGCGGGTGGGTCGTCGCCACCGAGGACACGTCGGCGGTCGTCGGTGATGTGTACTGTATCCACGAGTGGGACATCAACGGGACGTTCGCGACGGTCGTCGAGAGCTGATCAGGACCCCCGGAGTCCGTCGAGAATCTCGATGAACCCGGCGTGATGCGGAGTGCCGACGGTGTGTGAGGCCGCAGCCTTCGCAGGGTCATCGGCGTTCGCCAGGGCGTAGGACTCCCCCACGCGTTCGAACATCGAGACGTCGTTCTCGCTGTCACCGATAGCGACGACATCTTCCAGCGCGATGTCGAGGACCGCGGTGACATGTTCGAGCGCACCGCCCTTGGAGACACGACGGCTCGTCAGATGGTACGCGAAGCCCGTGTCCAACACCCGCAGACCGAACTCGGCGGCGACCGCATCGACCGCCGCACGCTCCATCTCCAGCCCCACCGCCACCTCGGTCTCCCGCCAGGCGTTGATCGTATCGTAGCCGCGCCCCCAACCCAATGTCGGGTCCACCTCCCGCAGTGCGTCGGTCGCTGCGGCGGTCACATCCCCATCGGTGTGCACCCGTCGCTGCCCTGCGACCAGGCTGATACCGCCGTTCTCTGCGATGACGGTCTCGTCGATCTGGCAGAAGTAGCACAACGCCACCGCATAGGGCATCGCCTTGCCGGTCGCGATGATCACCGGCGCAGGCCACTCCGCGAGCGCACCGATGACCGGCGTGCCCAATCGCCCCGTCGCATCCGTCAGCGTACCGTCGATGTCGACCGCGATGGGTGGTGCCATCAGGACTGGGCGATCCCGATCCGCATCGGTGTCCCCTCCACCTCCTCATCGACCACCGCGGCCATCGCGTCGGTGTCGGCACTGAAGCGTTCGGTGCGCGTCTCCGTCGCGATGAGCTCCTGATGCTCATCGATGTACCCCTGTACGGCCGCATCGCCCGTCTCGATCGCGGTGACGATCTGCGCATCCACGGGCAGGTCCAACTCCTTCCGCAGCTGCTGGACACGCCGGATCACGTCGCGAGCGTAGCCCTCCGCGGCGATATGCTCGGGCACCGAGACGTCGACGTAGACCATCCCCGCATCGAACGGGGCCGCCTCCACCGCACCGCGTGGTGTGGTCTCATACCGGACCATTTCCGCATCGATGCTCACGGACTCCCCATCGACGGTGAGGCCGTCTTCCACCTCCGCGCGCGGACGGCCATCGAGCGCTTCCATCACCGCCTCCGCCCGAGCGCCGAAGGCGGGACCGATCTCGGACATGATCGGCTGTGCGACCTCGACGGTCTCCTCGAACCGCTCTGTGACCTCGAGCTGCTCAGCGTTGATCCGGTCGGCGAGCAGGTCACCGAGTGTGGCGACCGCCGCCGTCACCGTCTGGTCTGCCGTCTCGACGATCACCCGGGGGACCGCCCAGCGCCGCTTGCGCCCGCCCTGCTGGCGCGCCGTCGCCGCGGCCTCCTCGACCGCTCGGACCGCGGCGATATGCTCCTCCAACGTCCGGTCCCGTCGGTCGGGGTCCGCCTCGGGGTACGCGAGCGCATGGACCGTCGCCACGCGGCCATCCAGCTCCTGGTACATCCGCTCGGTCAGATAGGGCACGATCGGTGCGAGCAGCCGGATGCTCACATCCAGCAGGTGGGCCATCGTCGCATACGCCGCCTGTTTGCTCGCTGAGTCCTCCTCCTCCCACATCCGATCGCGGATCGACTGGATGTAGAACCGCGAGACATCCTCGGTGAGGAACTCCAGCACGCTGGCGACCACCTCATGTGTGGCGTAGCTGTCCCAGCCCGCCTGCGCAGCCGCGATGGTCGCCTGCAGTCGCGAGAGCACCCATCGGTCGATCGGGGTCAGTGCGGCCGCATCCAGGTCCACCTCGCGGGCATCGAACCCATCCAACCGCATGTACGTCAGCGGGAAGCGGAAGACGTTCCAGACGATGTTGAGTTGGGCCGCGATCGCCTCCGCAGCCTCCCAGCTGAACGACAGGTCCACGCCGTGTTGGTCATGCGAGAGCAGGTACGCCCGCAGCGGATCGCGCCCCACCCGATCGATCGCCTCCTCGGGCGTGACGATGTTCCCGCGGGACTTCGACATCTTCCGCCCCTCGGCGTCGTTCACGAACCCGTGCATCAGCACCTCCCGATACGGCACCGTCCCCATCGCGGCCGTGCCCATCCCCAGCTGCGACCAGAACCACCCACGGGTCTGATCATGCGCCTCGGTGATGAAGTCCGCCGGCCAGTCACGCTCCCCCCGCGACTCCTCGGTCGGTGCACCGATCGACCCCCACGATGCCACCGCAGAGTCGATCCACACGTCGAAGACATCCTCCACCCGGTGATACGTCGTGCCCCCCTCGGTGATCGTGAGCGGGTCCACGCTGGGTCGGTGCAGGTCGATCTCGTCGGGGTCGACGTCCTGGTCGACGCGCTCAGCGAGCTCAGCCCGGGTTCCGATCACGATGTACGCGCCATCGGGGGCGACCCAGATGGGCAGCGGGATGCCCCAGTAGCGCTGTCTGGAGATGTTCCAATCGGGGGCATCGGCGACGAAGTCGGTGAACCGGTTGTCACGGGCCCACTGCGGGTACCACTCCGTCTCTGCGATGTTCTCCAGCAGCTCCTGCTTGATGTCGGTGATCGTGATGAACCACTGGTCTGTCGCCAGATAGATGATGTCGGTGTCACAGCGCCAGCAGTGCCCGTAGCGATGCCGATGTTGGTCCGCGGCGACGAGCGTCCCCGTCGCATCGAGGTCGGTGATGATCTGCGCGTTGGCATCCCGGACGAACGTCCCCGCGTACGGCCCTGCCGCGTCGGTGAAGATCCCCCGGTGATCGACGGGGACGACGACCTCCACATCCAGCTCGGTGCCGCGGGCGAAGTCCTCCTGGCCATGGCCCGGTGCGGAGTGGACGAGCCCCGTCCGATCTGCCTCGACGTACGGGGCGGCCTGGACCGTGTAGACGTCCGCCCCGGCCGGTCGCTTCGGGAGCACATCCTCCATGGGATGGGTGTAGGCCATCCCCACGAGCGCCGTCCCAGCGAGCTCGCGTTCGCGCTCGAGCAGCGTCACCCCGGTCGCCTCGACGAACGCATCGACACACGCTGCTGCGACGATGAGCGACCGCTCGGTCTGCCCATCATCCACCCGCAGCTGGGCGTACGCCAGCTCGGGGTCGACCCCCACGAACGTGTTCGCGGGGAGCGTCCACGGGGTGGTCGTCCAGATCACGACCGACGCATCCGCCTCCTCCAGCGGGAACGC
>UEYW01000013.1_pt1 | contig 9906 bp, 10 predicted proteins | sample 1903741 | NCBI WGS metagenome assembly UEYW01 (sample SAMEA4776353, study PRJEB27445) | saltern metagenome | biome: Hypersaline environment; feature: solar saltern; material: Pellet | place: Spain | collected 2012-08 | depth 0 m
GACCGAGCCACCCGCCGGCGCCGCCCTTCGGAAACCCCCCCCCTCGTTTTGATAAGTATCACTCCGAGAGGAATCGCAGCGAGGCCGGCGCCGGCGTGAGCAGCCCTTCAGTACTAGGGGTGAGCGTGCCCGTCTCGGGGTCGAGGTCGAACACGTCGAGCCCGTCGGACGGTGGGTGACAGACGTACAGTCGCTGGCCGTTGGGGGCGATGGTCAGCGTGCGTGGGCGAGCCCCACCCGAAGAGACGACCGCCCGTCGGACAGGCTTGCGTGGCCGCTCGAGATCGAAGACGGTGATCGAATCGTGCCCCCGCGTCGAGCAGTACAGATAGCCGGCGGGATGGACGGCGACTGCGGCTGCGCTCGTGCCGCCGGGTCCGCTGAGCGCCTCCGACGGCAGCGTCGCGACCGCCCCGCTGATAGACGGTCGCTCGGGCGTCTCGAGATCGAGGATCAACAGGCTACCGTCGAGCTCACAGAGCAGATAGCCAACTGGCACACGTGCATGGACGGCGAGCTGGCGGGGGCCCGCACCCGCCGGGCAGGCCACCGAACGTCCCGCCAACGGCTGCAGGCGGCTGGTCGCGTGGTCGAGCTCGTACACCACGAGGCGGTCGGCCCCGAGATCGGGGACGTACACCAGCTCGTCGGTGACAAACACGACCGCGTGGGGGTGGGCTGCCCGTTGCCTGTCGGGGTTCGGGCCACTCCCCGTGTGCCGATGGGTCCGTGCGGGGCCCGCGAACCCGCCGTCTGCTCGCAGGTCGATCGCAGCGACGGAGCCACCGGTGTAGTGAGCCACCAGCAGCAGCTGGCCACGAGGGCCGACCGCACAGTGACAGGGGCCGTCGTCCCCGGTTGCGACCGCATCGGTCGGGCGGAGTCGGCCGTCCGTCTCCGAGACCTCGTACGCGACGACCGCCCCAGGGGCACGCTCCGAGACGGCGTAGACCACCGCACGAGTGGGGTGGAAGGCCAACGCTGATGGGTTGGGCTGTGGCCGCCAATCGAGCAGTTCGAGCCCGGCAGGTCCGGCCCGAACTGAGCGGACGGCCCCACGGATCCTCTGCCCGGGCGCCGAGCGATACGCCCCGAGGATGGCCACCCGGCCGGCTGGCCGCCGGCTCATCAGGGAGCGAGCGTCCGCCAGGAGTGGGTCGGCGTCCAGTCCAGCAGTCGTTCGGCCTTCGAGCAGTCGATCAGCGCCTCGTGGTCGGTGAGCCGGCGCTCGACGGTCGCGTCGGGATAGTACGTATCGATCACCTCCGCGGTCGGAGACTCGGCGGTGGTGTCGGCCGCGACGGTCCAGAAGGTCTCGTAGCCGTCGAAGCTCGCCTCGATCGACCGCCGGGCGACGCTGGCAGCGTCGGGTTGGGCCAGATAGGCGAACAGCACGTCTCGGCCCGTCGCCGGATGGACGTGTTCGAGCGCCTCGAGCGAGCGGTCGGCCTCGAGGAACTGCGAGCGCATCTGGGCGTCGTCGACGACCCAGGGGTAGCGCAAAGCCGCGATCTGCAGGTCACAGGCCGGTCGGCGGCCGAAGCCAGCCGCGGTCACCTCCATGGCATGTTTCCCGAGCCCATAGGCGTCGTCGGGGGTGAGCGGATGGCTCTCGTCGACGGGCACCGAGACCACCTCGGCCGGCCGCTCCTGGTGTTCGCTCCCCATGGCGTTGATGGAGGAGGCCAGACAGACCGCCTCGAGCCCCAGCCCGTCGGCCGCCTCGAGTACGTGTATGCTCGAAAGCACGTTGCTCTCGTAGACGACGTGGTCAGGGTTGCCCAGCGGGTCCGGGATCGTCCCCATGTGGATCACCGCATCGGCATCGGCCTTCGCGATCGCGCCGTACGTCTGGCCGGCATCGAGCAGGTCCGTGCGTAGATAGCTATCGGAGACGGACTCGCGCTGGCTGCCACGGGAGACGTTGACCGCCGTGTACCCGTGCTCGACGAGCTCGGCGAGAATCGCCGAGCCGATCGTGCCGTTCCCGCCGGTGACCGCGACGGTCTCGAGTGTCATGGCACTCCTCGTTGGGGCATCGACATCAAGTTTCCAATAGCCCCCTGATGTAGCCGATCGCGAACAGGCGGCCCATGTCGGTGTACCCCGCCATGGCCTCCTCGCGATCGGTCTCGCCGACCATCCGTGGGACGTGATCCGGGCGCAGGGGCCCCGAAAACCCCACCTCCCGATAGGCATCGATCGCCGCACGCATGTCCGTCGGGCCGTCGTCGTGCCAGGTCTCGACGAACGACCGCTCGGTCCCCTCGACGTCGCGGAAGTGGACGAAGTGGATCCGTTCGCCCAATGCGTGGATCGCCTCGATCGTGTCGGTCTCCATAGCGGCAAAGTTGCCCTGACAGAACGTCACCCCGTGGGCGGGACTATCGTGTAAGGCGAGGATACGCTCGTACTCTGCCAACGAGGTGACGATCCGTGGCACCCCCCGTATCGGCGACGTCGGCGGGTCGTCGGGGTGGAGCGCCAGCTGGACGCCGTGTTCCTCTGCGACGGGCACCACCGCATCGAGAAAGTACTCCAGGTTCTCCCAGAGCTCGGCCTCCGTTATCCCGGCGGCGGGGTGATCGGGGGCCGACTCCATCCAGCGATGCTCGTAGCCGATTCGCTCGGAGCCACCGCGCCCGGGGACCGCCTCGTTGGTCCGGATCACCCCCAGCGGGAGCTCGGTCCAGACCCAACAGTAGGTCTCGATGCCGAGCCGGCCCATGTTCTTGATGAGCTCGATCACAGTCGCGATCTCCGCATCGCGGCCCGGGCCTCCCAACACCACCTGTTCCATCGGCGGGCGGTCCTCGACGACGTCCAGCGAGAACCCACGGTCGGCAAAGCGGGTGGCCGTCCGCTGGAGGGCATCGTACTCCCACCAGTGCTCGTGGCCCCAGAATCGAACTACAGCACTTTCGATGCCCAGCTGCCGGGCGATCGTCCAGCGGCGGTCCGGTGTCGCCGGCAACATCACCGTCGGCGCCATTCGGTCGTGGTTACTCATCGGCACTCGTGCGTCGGGCCCCCGGCGCTCTGGCCGGGGTGTTCGGTGGCTGCCATTGGATATCTACCAACAACGATGACACCATCATTAAAGAGTATTATATATCAAGAAAACGTGGGAAGGAACGCATGTCAAACGACAAGAGCTCTGAGGACAGCGGGCTGACCCGGCGGCAGTACGTCGCGGGCACCGGCGCAGTCGCCGGCGTGAGCCTGGCAGGCTGCATGGGCCAGAGCGAGGACACCGGCACCGACGGCTCGAGCGAGGCGTCGCTGGAGATCGTCCACTGGTGGACCGCCGGCGGCGAGCAAGAAGCTTACCAGAGCCTACTGACGGGGTTCCAGGAGGCTTACCCCGAGGTCGAGGTTACGGACAATCCGGCGCCCGGTGGCGCCGGTTCGGCGATCGATGCGGTGATTCAGAACCGCGTCATCGACGGCAACCCACCGAGCACGTTCCAGATCTGGCCCGGGAAAGCGCTCTCGCCGTACACCGACGAGGTGCTGCTGGACCCGATCGGCGACAGCGTCTGGGACGCGGAGATGCGCGATGCCTATCTCGATGGCGTCATCGAGCTATCACGGCCGGCCGGCGATTTCGTCGCCGTCCCGATCAACATCCACCGTCTAAACAACCTGTTCTACAACGTCTCCGTACTCGAGGCCGCCGGAGTCGACCCCGCGACTATCGACAGCCCTGGTGCTCTCGTCACGGCCATGGAGGCCGTCGCCGCCGAGACCGACGCGACGCCGATGGCCCACCAGACGGCCGCCCCATGGTCCTCGCTACAGATGTGGGAGAGCATCCTCATGGGCGAGGCCGACGTCGATAGCTATCAGGCGCTGCTGGAGGGCAATGCCGAGGATCAGGAGAGCACCATCCGGTCGGCATTGGAGACGCTCGCCGAGTACGCGGCGTTCTACCCGGAGGACGCCGGCTCGATCAGCTGGGATCAGGGGAACAACCAGGTCATCGAGGGCAACGCCGCGTTCATACACCAGGGTGACTGGGCGGCCGGCCAGTACGGCGGTGCCGACGGCTTCGAGTTCGGCGAGAACTGGGACATGATCCCGTTCCCCGGCACCGAGGGGGTGTACCACTCGGTGATCGATTCGTTCGTCATGCCGACGAACAACCCCTCGCCGGAGGCCACCGAGAAGTTCCTCAACTACGCCGGCTCGGTCGACGCCCAGGAGCGGTTCAACCCAATCAAGGGCTCGATCCCACCACGGACCGACGTGCCGATGGACCAGTTCGGCGCCTTCCTCAGCCGGCAGTTCGAGGACTTCCAGGGTTCGGACGCACAACCGCCGACGATCGCCCACGGCACGGGTGTGACGCCGGCGACCCAGTCGGCGCTTTCCGAAGCGTTTGCCAACTTCAACGGCAACCTGGACGTCGATCAGGCGTTCGAGGGCATTCGTAACGCCTTCTAATCGCCATGGACGATTATGGTGGTACCGACCGCCGCCAGGCCGACCCCGAGCCCCGCCAGAGGGCGAGCGATACCGCGATCGTGAGCGACGGTGGCGTCAACCGGGCAGTCGACCGACCGGGTTGGCGGGCGGGGCTTCGGCGCGGGTTGGCCCGCCTGCGCGCGAGCCCGCTCGCAGCGTCACTGCCGTTCTGGGGGCCACCCGCGTTGCTGGTGGTGACGTTCGTCTACGGAGCTATCGCCTGGAACTTCCTCATCTCGCTGACCGGCTGGGAGGGGCTGGGTGCGCCCGACTACACCAGCCTCTCGACGGCCAGCTATGCCGAGCTGCTCGCGGACCCGTCCTTTCACGCCGCGGTGCGGAACACGCTGGTGTTGCTCGTGGGGTTCACCGGGCTCTCGCTGGTCGTCGGGCTCCTGGTGGCGATCCTGCTCGACCAGCAGCTCCGCCTGGAAAACACCATCCGGACGATCTATTTGCTGCCGATGAGTCTCTCCTTCGTTGTGACGGCGATCTTCTGGTCGTGGCTCTACAACCCGCGGATCGGCCTGGTCAACGAGCTGTTGCGCCTTGGGGGGCTCGGCGCGTACACGCAGGCCTGGCTGGCTGACCCACAATTCAAGCTGGCGGCGATCATCTTCGCGCTGATGTGGCAGTTCTCGGGTTACTGCATGATCGTCTATCTCGCCGGGCTCAGAGCGATCCCCGACGCCCAGTACGAGGCCGCCCGTATCGACGGCGCCTCGACGCTGGGTGTCTACTGGCGCGTGATCGTCCCGCAGCTTCGGGCCTCGACCATGTCGGCGGCGGTCGTGCTGGTGGTGTTCGCGCTCAAGGCCTTCGACTTCCTGTTCGTCCTGTTCGGTGTCAACCCAGGGCAGTCTGCCGACATCCTCTCGTTGATGATGTACCGGGTTGCGTTCGACCGCATCCAGTGGGCTTACGGGTCGGCCGTGGCCATGGTGTTGTTCGTAATGGCACTGAGTGTGATCGGCCCCTACCTGGCCGTGCAGTATCGCCGAGGTGAGCTATGAGCGCCCGCGAGCGCGCCAGGGGAGTCCTGGCAGCCATCGAGCCACGGCGGGTGGCGCTGTACGGTGTGGTGGTGTTGATGCTGGCGTTCTACCTGGCCCCGCTGGAGTCGGGAGTCGCGACCGCATTCAAAACGCCCGCGGGCTTTCGCTCGAGCGGCCCGTTCGCGCTCCCGCGAGGCGCCGAGCTGACGTTCGATGCCTGGGGGCAGGCGGCCGCTCGCCTGGGCCCCGGGCTTCGCAACAGCGCGCTGATGACGATCCCAGCGACAGTGATCTCGGCGCTGCTGGGGTCGCTGGCGGCCTACGGGCTGACCAGCCTCAGCTGGCGTGGCCAGGCGGGCGTGCTCGTGGTGTTCGTCGCCGGCGTGTTCATCCCCTACCAGGCGGTGTTGGTGCCGCTGACACAGTTCTGGTCGTTCGTCGACCTGGCCGGGCTGGTCCCGGTGGCGGCCGTCGCCACCTATGAGGGGCTGATCCAGCTCAGCATCACGCACATCGCCTACGGCATCCCCATCTGTACGGTGCTGTTTCGTTCGTACTACGCGACCATGGACGCCGAGATGCTCGAGGCCGCCCGTCTCGACGGCGCCTCGGCGGCGACGGTCTATCGACGCATCGTGTTGCCGCTATCAGTCCCCATCTTCGCGGTGACGCTCATCTATCAGTTCACACAGATATGGAACGACCTCCTGTTCGCGATCGTGCTGGTGAACGACCCCGGCAACCAGGTCGTCACCGTCGCGCTCAATCAGCTGCGCGGCTCGTTCGTACAGCAGTACAACCTCCAGATGGCCGGCGCGTTCGTCGCGGCGCTGCCGACGCTGGTAGTGTACGTCCTATTCGGCGAGCAGTTCGCGAAAGGCGTCGCGGGTGAGAGCTGATGGCACGACTGACACTCGAAGGGGTCAGCAAGCGGTTCGGCGAGGGCGCAGGGGCGGTAACGGCCGTCGACGGGGTGGATCTCGAGATCGAGGATGGGGAGTTTCTCGTGCTCGTGGGCCCGTCTGGCTGTGGGAAGTCCACTACGCTACGGATGGTCGCCGGCCTCGAGACGGTCACCGAGGGGACCATCCGGTTGGACGGCGCCCGCATCAACGATCAGCCGCCCGCCGAGCGTGATATCGCGATGGTGTTTCAGAGCTACGCGCTCTACCCGCATATGACCGTCCGTGGGAACATGGCGTTTGGGCTCGAGCAGTCGACGACGCTGGACGAGACCGAGCAGGCAAAACGCGTCGAATCGACAGCCGAGCTGCTGGCGATCACCGACCTGCTCGATCGTAAGCCCGGCGCACTCTCGGGCGGCCAGCGCCAGCGGGTGGCCTTGGGCCGGGCGATCGTCAGAGAGCCTGCGGCCTTCCTGATGGACGAGCCGCTGTCGAATCTGGATGCCAAGCTCAGAGCGCAGATGCGGACCGAGCTCCAGGAGCTCCAGGCGGATCTCGACACCACGACCGTCTACGTCACCCACGACCAGACCGAGGCCATGACGATGGGCGACCGAATCGCCATCCTCGATGGTGGCGAGCTCCAGCAGGTGGCGCTGCCGCTCGAGGCCTACCACCGCCCGGCCAACCGCTTCGTCGCGGGATTCATCGGCGAGCCCTCGATGAACTTCCTGGCCTGCGAGCGGCGCGAGGACAGGCTACAGGCCCCCGGACTCGATTACCCGCTCGAGGCGGCCGCCACCGCTGTCGCGGACCTGGATGCCGTCACGCTGGGGATTCGCCCGGAGGATATCGTCGTCGGCGGCGGTGCCCGTGAGGAGCCCGGCCGGCTCGACGGGGTCGACCCCCAACACCATCTCGAGACGACCATCAGCGTAGTCGAGCCCATGGGCGATCGCAACGTGGTCCACCTGCAAGTCGAGGACGGGCCCGAGCTCGTCGCCAGCATCGATGGGCTCCGACAGGTCGAGACGGGCGAGCAGCTCTCAGTCGGGCTCGCGGAGGAGGCGATCCACCTGTTCGATGCCGAGACGGGCGAGGCACGCTGGAACCGCTCGCTCGAAATAGCGCCCGTCCAAACCGTCTAGTCAGGGCCGGGGGCAGGCGCGTTCGCCGTCGGTGGTTCCCGGCCGGCCCGCCGCCAGGCCCGCATCGTCGCATTCGTGAGCACGAGGGCGACGACGACCTCGACGTAGAACGCGAGAAAGAATCCCAGCGCCAGCCGGTTCAGCGAGTCGTACAGCGCCGCGAGCAGTCCTAGCCCGGCCCCACTCAGCAGCACGGCCACCAGATAGCCGGCATCACGCGTCGCCGTGCCGAGCAACCCGCGGTCGAGTGCCGCACGGAGCCGGCCGCGCTTGGCCACCGCGACCAGCGCTGCTGGCAGGGGGTAGACCGACGCGACGGCGAGTGCGGTCGCCAGTGTCGTCCCGGCGATGAAGACGATGCCCTCGGCGCCATTTAATAGCCGGCTTCCATCGATCGGGCCGCCCAACGTCACCACCAACAGCGTGACAGGGAGGAGCAGATAGCCGATCGCCGTCACCACGAGTCGCAGTCCGAGGACAACCAGCCCCACAAGCGGTCGCCAGGCGGGGGCTGGTGGGGGTTCGTCGCCGGCGGTTGCCGCTGCGAGGCGGCCCAGATAGCCCAGCACGAGCACCAGAGGCAACACGGGCAGCCAGGTCGCAAGCAGGTGGAGCCCACCGCCGAGAACCAGCATTTCCACTCGCGAGCCGTCGCGAATCGGGTATCCAAGGAGCTCGGAGAGCATTAGAATCTGGCTACCGCAACAGCTGAGGAGGAACTCTTAGGAGTGATAATATCGAAAGTAGGATGTTTCTCCGATCGAAAAGAGCGCATTTGATATACGCTAAACTGGCGGTCGCTGCAGATTCTCGCGACCCTGATTCATCTGTGTGATACAATTCAAGCTGGAGGTTTATATCGTCATATTACTGTGCCGTACCAGAATCCCTCTCGCGGGGCGCAAACACAATGTAATATCGAAATACGCATTCGTCTTTTAGTCTCATTTCCCCGCATCTGACAAAACTCAATCGAGAGCGGACCTAATATGTGTCACGTCGTGAACAACCTCGGACCGACTAGTATTCCCGGGCAGATTGCGGGCGGGCGCAACTGCCTGGGACAAGTAGAGGTTGGGAAACTACCGTGGTTCGGCCAGAGTGCGTTCAGGGGTATGGATGAGATACGGGTCGAATGCGTGGAAGCGCAGGACACTACAATTTGAATCGTCATGCACACCGCAAAACCCGTTCGAGACCACATCGGCCAGTACGATATCGTCCACACGCATCATCCGCATTCTGGGAGTTTAAGTAAGATACTCAGTATCGTCACCGAAGCGGCGATTGTGACGACCAAACACAATGATTACAGGCGGTGTTCGGTCAGTGGACGGTGATTGAAGGGGCTGACCAACCCCCTTTCGGTCCGTGTGACGTGTGTTTCAGACTCGGTCCGGAGCTCCTATTCAAATTGGGAGTGCTTGATCTTCGCTGACGCTAACTTCAGGACCATCACCAACGGCATCAACGTCGAGAGTATACGAGCATAAATCCCATTAGCCAGGGGTGGTCTCGAACAGACCCCAATAGATTCAGATGCGCAATTACTCGGGATGACAGCTATGCACACCGAGCAGAAGGCCCACGATACGCTGATTCACGCGGTGCAGAGACTCGCCGAGCGGGGGCTCAATGTCGAGCTCGTCGTTACTGGGAACGGTCCGCTAGAGCAGGATCTGCGCGAATTGACGGAGAAGCTGGAAGTTGCAGTGAGAATATATTTTCTCGGGCTGCATGTCAGGCCGTTACTGTATGATTTGTTGGTAAGGTTGGAAGTCCTCTCGATGCCGTCCAGCTAAATCGGTTTGCTTGTCGCGGTAGCCGAAGCCAAGTCAATGAACACAGCGTGGGGACTCTCAGACATCGATGTGGTCACTAGGCATTATCCAGGTGCTGCGGTGTTTCACCCGGTCGACGTTGTCGATGAGTTGGCGCTCACCGTTCAAGAACTCCTGACCGACGATCGACATCGCTCCAATTTAGCCGCCCGAGGAGCCTCTTTACTGGCGGCGGAGTAGAGGTTTCATGATATTAATGATCAGTGCGATGGGCTGTATTGCCAGGTCTTAGCCATGCACTAAACCAAAGCGTGGCTTGTGTCCGTTCAGGCCAGCGGGTCGCCCACTCCCATCGAACCCTCGTTCAGCCCGACCCATCGCAACAGCAGAAACGCGAAGACGTACTTCGCGAAGATGTCCAGCGTCGAGTAGCCCCAGGAGGTCTCGGCGATCGACAGCAACGCGATTCCTTCGACCCCCAGCGCCCACAGCACGGGGTAGCCGACCCACAGCACCACCGTCAGCGTGCGCAGGGTGGTGAATATCTCACCGGTGCCCGCGGCACCGGCGTCGGCGGGCCATTGGACCAGCAGCACGTACAGCACTGCGA
>UEYW01000014.1_pt1 | contig 9661 bp, 9 predicted proteins | sample 1903741 | NCBI WGS metagenome assembly UEYW01 (sample SAMEA4776353, study PRJEB27445) | saltern metagenome | biome: Hypersaline environment; feature: solar saltern; material: Pellet | place: Spain | collected 2012-08 | depth 0 m
GATCATCCCGTGGCACACCCTTCTCGAGGATGAGTGCCGCCGCACCACCGCTGGCGGCCGCATGCCCCGCGGCCATGCCTGCGGGGCCGCCGCCGATGATGACGACGTCGAACGCGTCCATATCAGCGAACCAGCGGAGGGTGGTATTAATCCCTCTGACCCCTCGGCACCCCGCCGATAGGCGCTCAGACGGACCCGCGCACGAGTGGGGCGTACCAGTCGCGGTGTGCAGCGTACCATCTGATGAACGCATCGACGCCCTCCCGGATCGAGTACGACGGGCTGTACCCCAGGAGTGACGCAGCCAGGGAGGTGTCTGCCCGCGTGTGGGGGGCATCGATCGCGAAGCCGTCGCGATGCTCGATCTCGATCTCGGGGTCGATCGCATCGCGGATGACCGTGGCGAGGCGGGCGATCGTGATCTGATCGCCAGACCCGATGTTGAGGACTCGCCCATCGGCCTCATCGGTCGCCGCGAGCCGGCGGTTGACATCGACGACATCCGCCACGTAGGTGAAATCCCTGCTCTGGCTCCCATCGCCGTAGATCTGCAACGGAGCGCCGGCGAACGCCCGTGAGACGAAGTTCGAGATCGCCATGTTCGGCCGCATGCGGGGTCCATACACGGTGAAGTAGCGCAGCACCACCACCGGGAGGTCATAGACATCGGCGTACACGAGGCCGTACCGATCTCCCGCGAGCTTGGTGGTCCCGTACGGACTGATAGGGACGGTGGGATCGGTCTCCGCGAACGGGAGGAGGTCCTGATCACCGCCGTAGACCGATGACGAGGATGCGAGGATGATCCGTTCGGGGTCCTCCGCGCGCAGCGTCTCCAGGAGGTTGAGCGTCCCCGTCACGTTCACGTCATGGTAGGTGCGGGGGTCCTCGACGCTGGGGCGGACGCCGGCTTTCGCCGCATGATGGTACACGAGGTCGACGTCCGTGCAGGCGGCTTCGACCTGCGACAGATCACGGATGTCGCCGCTGATGACCTCAAGGCTCCCCGATCCGTCTGAGGCGATCTCCCGCAGGTGGGCGGCGGTCGCATCCTTCAGTCTGAGGTCGTAGAAGGGGTCTCTGTTGTCGAGGACCCGGACCGCATGACCTGCTTCGAGCTGTGCTGCGGCGATGTGTCCTCCGATGAACCCCAGCCCACCCGTCACGAGGACCTCCATGGGCGACGAACGGGACAGCACCGCAAAACCACTTGCGACCTATCTGCACCGTGACGGCTTTGCCGGCCGCGTGTGAGCGGCATCCATGAGTGCAGACGGGGACCCAGAGGTCGTGGTCGTGCGACAGAAGATCCATGGGATGGACGCCCGCGGTCTGTATTCGACCCTGCAGGAGCGGCTGGGGGCCGCGCGCGTGCGTCTCGCGGACACGCAAGCACGGGAGCTCGAGCTGGTCCCGCAAGCGACGATGGCCGTCGGCTATGGCCTGCCGGAGGCGATCTTGGAGGCTCCGGGCGCGCTGTCGGTGTTCGCCTGTTCCTTCGCCGGGGTGGGGCATCTGGACCTCGAACGGTTCCGTGCGGCAGATGTGGCCGTGACCAACGCCGCGGGGGTGCATGCACCCAACATCACAGAGCAGGTCATCGGTGCGATGCTGTACTTCAGCCGCCGCTTCGACATCGCGGTGAGCCAGCAACGCGACCGTGTGTGGCAGTCGTACCCGCCGGGGGAGCTCGCTGGGGCGGAGGCGGTCGTCGTCGGTATGGGGGCGATCGGCACCCGTGTCTGTGAGATGCTGCACCACTTCGACGTCGAGGTCACCGGTGTCCGACACTCACCCGAGAAGGGTGGACCGGCGACGACCGTCGTGGGGTACGATGATTCCGCTGCGATCGATGCGGCATTCGCCGCCGCCGAGTTCGTCATCGTGGCCGCCCCGTTGACCGAGGAGACACGAGGGTTCATCGATGGCCAACGGCTGCTGACGATGCGGTCGGATGCGGTGCTTATCAATGTGGGACGCGGTCCGATCGTGGAGACGGACGCGCTGGTGTCGGCGCTGCGGTCGAACGCGATCGGCGGTGCAGCGGTCGACGTCACCGACCCGGAGCCACTGCCGGCATCTCACCCGCTGTGGAGCTTCGAGAACGTGCTCATCACCCCGCACAACTCCGGCGCGACCCCCCGCTACTGGGACCGGATGGCCGACATCGTCGAGACGAACCTCACCCGGCTCTCCGAGGGTGAACCGTTGCGTAACCGCGTGAGCTGATCAGAGATAGCCCGACTGCAGGAGCAGTTCGCCGTTCAGGATCGATGCACCCGCGGCACCACGGATCGTGTTGTGTGCCAGACAGTTGTACATCATACCGGTCTGTGTGCCGCTGATCCCCCCGACGGTCACCTGCATCCCGCCGCCACGCATGCGATCCAGCCGGGGCTGCGGACGGTCCATCGCATCGAGCACCGCGATCACGGGGTCCGGCGACGAGTGCAGCTCCGCCGTGGGGAACAGGTCCATCGCCGCGGCGGTGCTCGCCTCATCCAGCTGCTCAGCGGTCTCGATGAAGACCGTCTCCAGATGGCCATCGATGGTCGGCACCCGGTTGGTCGACGCGGAGACGGTCATCGGATGCTCGACCACCTCATCCCCATCGAGCGTGCCGAGCAGCTTGCATGACTCTGACTCCATCTTCGAGCCCTCCCCGCTGATGTGTGGGATCACATTGTCGAGGATCGCCATCGAGCTCACACCCCCGTACCCCGCCCCCGAGACCGCCTGCAGCGTCACCACGTGCACCCGCTCCAGACCGGCCCCACGCACCGCCGCGAGTGTGGGGACCATCGTGATCGTCGAGCAGTTTGGGTTCTTCAAAATCGCGCCCGTGGTCCCTCGTGCATCCCGCTGGACATCCAACAGTCCGAGGTGTGACGGATTCACCTCGGGGATCACGAGCGGGACATCGGGTGCCATCCGATCGTTCGAGGCGTTCGATGACACGATGTACCCGGCCTCCGCGAAGGCGGGTTCGATACGCGAGGCGACCCCCGAGGGGAGCGCCGAGAAGATGAGCTCGACATCATCACTCACCGCAGCGGGGTCCGTCTCGACGACCGGCAGCTCCGCGGCACTCGGAGGCAGCGGGGTCGAGAGCCGCCAGTGCGCCGCCTCGGCGTAGACGTTGCCGGCGCTCGCTGCGGAGGCGGTCACATCGGTCAGGGTGAACTGGGGATGCTCCGCCAGCAGCTGGATGAACCGCTGTCCCACCGCTCCGGTGGCGCCCAGGACAGCGACGTTCACGGTCATACCGGGTGCGTGAGTGTGACTGGCATAAACGGTTTGCATTGTGCCGGTTCACGACAGCTGTCGACACCGACTTCGCTGAATCGATACAATCAGGTGACCCCTCGCTCTGCTGCGGATAAGGATGTTCGAGAAGGTCCTGATCGCGAACCGAGGGGAGATCGCCATCCGGGTGATCCGGGCCTGCCGTGATCGGGGGATCGCGACCGTTGCGGTCTACAGTGACGCCGACCGCGATGCGCGGCACGTCCGGATGGCGGATGCGGCGTATCACATCGGGCCGGCGCGGGCGGCGGAGTCGTACCTGGACATCGAGCAGATCGTTGCCGTCGGTGCGGACGCTGGGGCAGATGCCGTGCATCCGGGGTACGGCTTCCTCGCAGAGAACCCCACGTTCGCGGAGGCGGTGATCGATGCGGGGATGACCTGGATCGGTCCACCCCCGGCGGCGATGCGGCAGTTGGGTGATAAGACCGCCGCTCGCAGCCTCATGGCAGATGCCGGGGTACCGGTCATCCCAGGGAGCGAACGGCCGATCACCGAGGCGGAGGCGGTCCAGACCTTCGGGGAGACCCATGGGTATCCGGTGGCGATCAAGGCCGCAGGCGGCGGGGGTGGCCGTGGGATGAAGATCGTCCACGATGCTGGTGAGGCAGCAGCCAAGCTCGACGCCGCCGTTCGGGAGGCCACCGCGTACTTCGATGATGCACGGGTGTACCTCGAGCGGTTCATCGAGGCCCCACGGCATGTGGAGATTCAGGTCATCGCCGATGCAGAGGGCACCGCCATCCATCTCGGTGAACGCGACTGCACCCTCCAGCGCCGCCACCAGAAGCTGATCGAGGAGGCACCGTCACCGGTGGTCGACGCGACACTCCGAGAGGCGATGGGCGAAGCGGCAATCGCAGGCGTCACCGCCGCTGGCTACACGAGTGCGGGGACGGTGGAGTTCCTCGTCACCCAGGATGCATTCTACTTCATGGAGGTCAACACGCGCATCCAGGTAGAGCACCCCGTTACCGAGCTCGTCTGTGGTGTCGACCTTGTCGACCTGCAGTTGAGCGTCGCCGCGGGCGCACCGCTGCCGCTGCGGCAGGAGGATGTGCACCTCGACGGGCATGCGATCGAGTTCCGCATCAACACGGAGGATGCCCGGGCGGAGTTCCGGCCCACGACGGGGGTGATCGAGCGGTATGACCCACCCCGGGGGATGGGAGTGCGCGTCGAGGATGGGGTCACCACGGGGGCGACCGTCGGTGGTGAGTACGATTCGATGATCGCGAAGCTGATCGTCCATGGACGCGACCGGGCGCACTGTCTGGCCCGTGCCGAGCGGGCGCTCGGGGAGTACACCATCGATGGGGTCCAGACGATCATCCCCTTCCATGCGGCGATCATCGCCGATGAACGGTTCCGCAGCGGCGCATACCACACCAGATTCGTCGATGAGGAGCTCGACATCTCCGCGCTGATGGGCGAGCGCGGGGCAGCCGATGACAGCGGGTCCGAGGCGGCGCAGCCAGATGCAGAGCCGGTCACATACACACTCGAGGTCGATGGTCGGCGCGTCGAGGTCGCCGTCCACGGCGGCCATGCTGTGTCCCCCAGGCCACAGCAGCGACGGCCCGCCCCATCGATGCGTCGGCAGGGTGCTGCTGGGGCCCTGGGCGATGGTGCGGTGACCGCCGAGATGCAGGGAACCATCCTGGGGGTGAGTGTCGCCGAAGGCGATGAGGTCCGCGCGGGCGATGTGCTGTGTGTGCTCGAGGCGATGAAGATGGAGAACGAGGTCACCGCTGCGACCGATGGCACCGTCACCGGTGTGGCCATCGACGTCGGAGATCAGGTCGATGCCGGCGACCCGCTCGTGCAGATCGAGTGATGGCAGACGCGACCCGCACCGCGATCCTCGACCGGCTCCTGGATGGGCCCGCCTCGGGGCCCTCGCTGGCGGCGAGTCTCGACATCTCGCGGGCGGCGGTGTGGAAGCAGATCGAGCAGCTCCGCGCGGAGGGTGTGCAGATCGAGGCGACGAGCGATGGCTACCGGGTGACGGCGATCGCAGGGGTCACAGCGGCGACGCTGGCGGTCGATGCAGGCTTCGAGTGGGAGGTGCAGCACGCGAGGCGCCTAGGGAGCACGAACACCCGGGCACGGGCCGTGATCGACGCTGGGGAGCCGGACTGTGCGATCGTTGCGGACACCCAGACAGCCGCCCGGGGCCGACGGGGTCGGCCGTGGACCGCACCGGAGGGGGGCATCTGGCTGTCGGTGGTCCACACCCCGACACTCGGGACGCATGCGCTCCCGCTGTACACACTGGCTGCAGCGGTGGCGGTCACCGACACCCTCACACAGCTGGGTGTGGCCTCCACGATCAAATGGCCGAACGACATCCTCCTCAGCGACAGCCCCACTGGGAAGGTCGCCGGCATCCTGAGCGAGCATCATGGCGAGCTCGACGGGCGCAGTCGGCTCATCATCGGGATCGGGGTGAACCTCAACATCGATCCTGCGGCACTCCCGACGGATGCGACCGCGGTGTCGGCTGCCATCGGACCGTGCGACCGGCGACGGAGCACCCAGCGATTGCTGAGCGGGCTTGAAGAGGTGATCTCCACCCTCGAGGGGCCTGGAGGCACGGCGGCGATCACCGCGCGATGGCGCGCGGCGGCAGCGACACTCGGGTGTGATGTGGCCGTGGAGCTCCCGGGTGAGCGGGTCGAGGGGACCGCCGTGGACATCGCCGAAACGGGTGCACTGGTGGTGGAGACGACCGACGGACGCCGCCGCGTCACCGCCGGTGACTGCATCCACCTGCGGTGAGGCTCACCCTGCGCCATCGATCAGTGTACCGACCGCCTCGCCCGCGAGGAACCCCGACAGGGCGGTCGGACCGAAGATCCGCACGGGGCGGCCCACCGCGAGCATCTCGCGGACCTTCGCGGCCATGCCGCCGGTGACGTCGGTCACCGCCGAGCTGCGCAGGCTGTCTGCGACCGCATCGAAGCTGGTGATCCGCTCGATCACCGCACCATCGGCATCGAGCACCCCAGGGACGTCTCCACAGAGGCCCACCCGATCCGCATCGAGCTGCTGTGCGATCGCGGTGACCAGGCGATCACCGCTGAGGATGGTCGCACCGACGTCGGCATCGATGATGACGTCCCCGAAGCAGACGGGGACGAACCCCCGCTCGACAGCGGCTGCGAGGGGCCCAGTCGCGATGTGCAGTTCGGCGTCCGCTGCCCGATGCGCGAACCCGATCGGTGCCATCGGGACCGCTGGCACCCCGACGCTGAGCAGCCGGTCGACCACCGCCGCGTTCAGCCGCCGCATCGCCCCATGGATCGCCGCGATCGCCGTCGGATCGGTCGTCCCTGTCGTCGTCGAGACACCATGTGCGGCCGCGTGATGATGCCCGAAGCTACCACCACCGTGGACGATGATCAGCGGACCGGCAGCTGCTGCGACGTCGTCCGCGAGCACGCTGAGGCTCGCCTCATCGACGACCTCGACCGCCTGCTTGTCTGTGATGATGCTCCCGCCGAGCTTCAGGACGGTTGTCATCGGGGTTCGACCCGTGCACCGTCGGTGTCAAGCTCCGCACGGAAGACCTCCACACACGCTGGGGTGTACCGAAGCGCCCGGGTCGTCTCCGGTGTCGGATCGAGGCTCACGATGCAGCCCGCGCCGCCCGCCCCGGTGAGCTTCGCACCCACCGCCCCTGCCTCCCGGGCAGCCCAGACCATCGCCTCCAGGCTCTGACCCGACACGCCCAGTGCTGCCAGCAGTCCGTGGTTGATGTCCATGAGCCCACCCAGCTCTGTGAGCAGCGACTCCGAGGGCGGGTCATCGTGCGGTGCCGCCGCCAGCAGCTGTTCGCCCTCTGAGACCACCCGGCCGATGGTCTCGATCACCCGCGCCGCAGGCGGATGCGTCTCGCACAGCGCACGGACGGCCGCGACGAGTGCCCCCGTCTCACCAGCACCACCATCATAGCCCACCACAAACGGTAGCTGCGGCGCAGCGAGCATCTGTGTCTGGTCGCCCTCGACGCGCACCGCACCACCCATGGTGGAGGCGAACGTGTCGGCCCGCGAAGCGTTGCCCCCCTGCACCGCAGCCTCTGCCTCATACGCCAGCTGTGCCAGTCTCCGCCGGTCGAGGGGGGCACCGCAGGCCCGTGAGGCAGCATCGATCGTGGCGACGACGACCGCCGCAGACGAGCCCAGCCCTGCCCCGAGTGGCAGCTCGCTCGTCACGGTGAGATCGAAGCCCAGCTGCGGATCCTCGACCGCCGACCGCACCGCGGCGACAGCTGCGTCGATGTAGCCCATCGCCGCATCGACCAGCTCCTCGGGCACCGCAACATCCGGCTGCCCACCGACGGAGCCCGCATACTCCACGGTGAACCCATCCAGTGTCAGGTCGGCCGCGCGGACGCGGATGTGATCATCCTCGCGCAGGTCGGCGGTGACCGTCGCACGACGATCGATCGCACATGGGATCGCCGGTTCACCGTAGACGACCGCATGCTCGCCGAAGAGGTAGACCTTGCCTGGTGCGCTCACCGTGGTCATGGCCGCAGCTTGCGAGGGTGGTCGCTTAAGCGTGCACGTGCGGCGTCTGCCGAAAGGGAATCGTTAAACACGGGGATGAGCACCTCTCACGTATGGCCGGAACGATCCAGGCACTTGTCGATGGGGGACAGGCCAACCCGGGGCCACCGCTGGGTCCCGAGCTCGGCCCGACCCCGGTGGATGTGGGGGCGGTCGTCGCACAGATCAATGAGGAGACGGCCGCCTTCGATGGGATGACCGTCCCCATCACCGTCGAGTACGAGGACGATGGGTCGTTCGCGATCGAGGTGGGCGTGCCACCGACGACCGCACTGATCAAGGATGAGGTGGGGATCGACGCCGGTTCGGGGGAGCCCCAAGCGGAGTTCGTCGCGGACATGAGCGTCGAGCAGGTCCGGAAGGTGGCCGAGCAGAAGCTCTCGGATCTCCTCGCGTATGACCTGTTCAACGCGGCGAAGGAGGTCGTCGGCACGTGCACCTCCATGGGCATCACGATCGAGGGCAACGACCCCCGCGAGTTCAAACGGCGGATGGACGAGGGCGAGTACGACGCGCAGTTCGACCGCTGACCCCGTCGTGGTCAGATCCCCCATCGGGATGGCGCGATGAGTGCGCTGGCAGCCGAGATCGACGCACTTCGGGATGTGGCTGCAGCAGGCGCGACCGTCGCACATGCGGGGTTCCGCGGGCAGCTGGAGATCGACCAGAAGGGGGGTGAGACGGACCTGGTGACGCACATCGACCACGCCGCACAGACGGCGGTCGTCGAGGCGATCACCGCGCAGTTCGATGAGCCACAGATCGTCGCTGAGGAGGGGATGCTCCCCAAGCAGCTGCCCGCAGAGGGGACGGCCTGGGTGGTCGACCCCATCGATGGCACACACAACTTCATCCGTGGCAGACGGCTCTTCGCGACGGCGGTGGGGCTGGTGGTCGATGGCGAGCCGCGGGCGGGGACGTCTGCGTTCCCCGCGATGGGTGATGTGTATCACACCGATGGGTCGACGGTGTGGCGCAATGATGAGGCTGTGGGCGTCTCGTCGGTGCAGAACCCCCGCGAGGCCATCATCGCTCCACTGCTGTGGTGGGAGCACGATGAGCGGGACCGGTATGCCGCAGTCTGTGGGGCACTCGTGCGACGCTTCGCTGACATCCGACGCATTGGGGCTGCGCAGGGCGTGCTGGCGCAGATCGCGGAGGGCGCGATCGATGGGGCGATCGCCACGAGCCGGGGCCATCCATGGGACACCGTCGGTGGTGTGGCGATGGTTCGTGCAGCCGGCGGGCGGGTGACGGACCTCAGTGGACGACGATGGCGGCCAGATGCGGTGGGGATGGTGGCATCGAACGGACAGCTGCATGCAGAATTGCTCGAGACCGCGACGGAGGTCCTCGATGGGTGAACTGCTCACCCGGGATGAGCGCCGCTATCTCGGCGGCGTCGGGTCGCTGCTCGCTATCCTGAGTATCGGGGTGGCGGTGTGGCCACGGCTGGTGTATGACAGGTTCATCTGGCGGTACTTCTGGGGGCCCGTCCAGGCGGATGCGCTGGGCAGCCGGTGTGTGATCCGCGAGGGGGGCAGCGTCGTCACCGGCGAGACGGCGGCCCGCTGTACACTCGCGCCGGGACCGGTCGCATACCCGGGGTACACGGTGGTCTCGGAGGTGGGCTACATGCTGATCCTGCTGGTGGGCATCGCCGGGGTGATCCTGCTGCTGCGGCGGCTGGCGATCACCGTGGATGCGGAGCTGGTCCTCGCGCTCGTCCCGCTGATGATCTTCGGAGGCGGACTGCGGGTGCTCGAGGACTATCTGGA
>UEYW01000015.1_pt1 | contig 9311 bp, 6 predicted proteins | sample 1903741 | NCBI WGS metagenome assembly UEYW01 (sample SAMEA4776353, study PRJEB27445) | saltern metagenome | biome: Hypersaline environment; feature: solar saltern; material: Pellet | place: Spain | collected 2012-08 | depth 0 m
CGACGGCGACATCGTCATTCCCCACGAGGGCGAAGTCGTCGTGGGTACCACGAGCGTGCCCGTCTCCGATCCCGAAACGTACGAGACCGCCGAGTGGGAGGTCGAGCGGTCGATCGAGGAGAGCGTCAGAAAGCTTCTGTCCAAAGAGGCATAGGTAAGCTCGCGGTGCACAGTCGCCAGTTGATCGGCTATCGGAGCGCATCTGTGCAGTTAATTCGGGTGAACGGAGCAAGTCTCATCTCGCCAACACCGCCGCGAAATCACGGCCAACGCCGTGCAACTGCCGCAGGACGATCTTGAGGTCGAACCAGAAGCTCTGTCGGCGGATGTACTCGACATCGTAGCGCAACTTTGTGTGTGGACTGTGCCCGGTCGCCCCCCTGATCTGGGCTAATCCGGTCAGCCCTGGTTTGACGAACCACCGACTACGCCAGGTCGATACGCTGGCTTCCATCTCGCCGTCCAGCTCCGGGCGCTCCGGCCGCGGCCCCACCACACTCATTCTACCAAGCAGGATGGGCCACAGCTGAGGGATTTCGTCGAGATGTGTCCGGCGCAGGATCCTGCCGACACGGGTCACTCGTGTGTCGGGCTGGCCGCACCCCTCGGCGCTGAGCTGTGCGCCATCCGACTCTGCATCCTCGATCATGGTGCGGAACTTGTGAATCTCCAGAGTGCCGCCAAACGACGCAGTTCGTCGCTGGCTGTACAGTATCGACCCACCATCTTCGGCCCATATCAGCAACGCGATGGCTCCGATAACTGGAGCAAGTAAGGTCAACCCCAGGCCGGCGAACACCAGATCGAACCCTCGCTTCAGGATGTGGTTCACCATCCCCCACGGTTCGAGATCGATGTCGACTAAAACGGAGTCGCCGAACCCCCTCGTCAGCACTGCGTCAGCATGCGCTCGATGAATTTTTGCCCTGACGCCGTGCTCGTAACACGAGTCGATCGCGCCGAAGAACTCGGCCCTGTCGGGACTGCTGAAGGCGAGAACGGCTGTATCCACGTCGTGCTTGACAAGCACTTCGTCCAACCGAGATAGGCCGCCCAATGCGTCCAGCCGTGACAGGCCGTCGTTCGCTCCGCCATCTGTCAGTCGATCGGCCTCCGATTTCTGTCGAGGAGGGGAGACGTATCCAATTACAGGTAGGTCGGTGATTTCCAAGACGTCGATCATCGTTTCCCGGTTATTACCAACGATGAGGACACGAGAAGGGCTTCCCAGGGGCCGGCTCCTGATGAGAACGAACAACATCGGTAGGGCCACCAGAAGCATAGTCGTCGTCAGAATCAGCGTCAACCGCGGCATCGCGAAGGTGTAATCAAAGTAGCCCAGCGCCGCTAATCCGACCATGCCGAACAGAACGCGTTTCTGGACAACGAACACCGTGTCGAGGAGCCTCCTGGGTCGCGGCCTGAACAGTGAGGCACACGCCAGCATGATAAGCAGGCCAGCTACAGTAGCCTCCGCGAGGAGATCCTGGCCGGAGCTAGGCTCATATGGAAAAATCGCGAACCCAGGGATACCCCGAACCAGCGAGTGTGAGAGCTCATTTGATGCGATTGCGACCGCGAGCAGCGTCAACACGAGGGTCCCACCGGCTCTGACTCCCTGGAGAACCCACCTGGACTGCATTGGACAATGTAGCTTGGTCAGGGGGTATAATTTCTCCGGGAGAGGGATTTCTGACCAGAAGGCGACATGTTGAACTCAATGACACCAGACGACCCGGTACGCGGGGCGAAAGAAGGACCATCCCTGGCCAAGACGTTGTCTAACACAGTACGGATATGCAGTTACCGATGCCATCCGTGTGATATCCCCCCGTGTGAGAGCGAGATTTCGTTCCTCGTGGAATATCAGCGGTCTTTGGAGTGTGGGCGGTCATCGAAGGGCGCGGAGGGCGGCTCTCATTGGTCAGGATGACAGCACCAGCGGTTCGTACCAGTCGTCATGTCGCTGATACCAGTCTATGAACGCTGACAGGCCCTCCTCGATCGTGTATGACGGGTCATAGTCTAGCTGCTGCTTAGCCCTCGACACATCAGCATGCGTGTGTTCGGCGTCGGCGTGATGGCGGTCATCGAAGCTCAGTGAGAGTGTCGGGTCGATTGCCTCGCGGACAATGTCTGCCAGTTCACGTATCGAGATGGTGTCTGTCGAGCCGATGTTGACCGCCTGACCGTCGAGAGCATCTGAGTCGAGTAAGCCCAGATTCGCCTCGACGACGTCAGAAATGTACGTGAAATCCCTGGTCTGGGTCCCATCGCCGTATATTACCGGATTGCGTCCATTGGCACATCGAGAGACGAAGTTCGAGATTGCCATATTCGGCCGCATTCGGGGGCCATAGACCGTGAAGTACCGGAGCGCCACCACCGAGAGGTCGTACACGCGGTCGTATGCGCAACCATAGCGCTCAGCCGCTAGTTTCGATGCACCGTACGGCGAGATTGGCGTCGTGGGATGCAGCTCGTCGTACGGTAGATACTCCGGAACACCATAGACTGAGGACGACGAGGCGATGACCACCCGCTCTACGGCGGCCTCTCGTGCCGCATCCAGGATATTGAGTGTCCCTCCTACGTTCACCTCATCGTAGATGCGGGGGTCGTCCACACTACTGCGAACCCCCGCACGGCCGGCCTGGTGATAGACAATATCGACATCGGTCATCGATGATTGGACCAACGACTCGTCGCGAACATCCCCCTCGACGAATCTGTACGACCCTGCAGCGGGCTCATCTGCGGCAAGGCGGGCCGCCTCGATTGCTCGGGTTTTGATACCAACATCATAGAATGGGTCCAGAGAGTCCAGAACGGTCACCCCGTGCCCGTCAGCTATCAGTCGCTCGGCCAGATGGCCACCGATGAAACCGGCACCGCCGGTGACGAGAATGTTCATTGTCAAATCTAGACTAGACCTTGCAAAAAGTGCTCGGGTGCACTCTGACGAGTGGTATCGTGCTGAGGATGAGGGACTGAATATGGCAAGTGATCATTACATATCCGAAAGCCGCAAATCCGCCCCTGTCGTCACGACTTAAGGCGCCCACTCAATTGGCGCGTTTCCCATCAATTCGTCGTTGCATCGGCCAGCAGTCGTTCTTCTGCTTCCTCCCGGTCCTCTGGATATCCAACATCGACCCGCCAGCCCTCCATCCTGATAGCGTCGATTGTGCGCCCCGATCGAATGAGCAGGTCGATCGCTTCGCTTAGTTCGTACTCATCGCGGGCTGAGGGTTGAACGAGGTGGCAGGCATGAAAGATCGCCGGTGAGAACGTATAGAACCCTGTCATGACGAGATTCGACGGGGGATCGTCCGGTTTCTCGACGACGGCCGTGATCTCTCCGTACTCGTTCGTATCGCAGACCCCGTATCGCGAGGCATCGGCCATCGGCACCTCCTCGACCAGAAACGCTGCATCGGCCCTGTCCTCGCGCTGCCGTTTGATGACGTCCTCGAGATTCGACCGAAAGACGTTATCTCCCAACATCAGCATGAAATCGTCTTCTATGTACTCCTCGACGGTCAACAGAGCATCAGCCAGTCCATCGGGCGTACGCTGGTGGCGATATGTTATGGGCGTGCCTTGGAAATCGTCCCCGTAGCGCGAAATTATCGCCTCTTTCTTATACCCCACCACGACCAGCAGCTCTTCGGCACCCAATTCGATCAGCCGCTCGAAACAATCGGAGAGGATCGGGCGGTCGGCGACCTCGACCAGCGCTTTGGGTATCTCATCGGTCAGCGGACGGAGGCGGGTGCCCTTGCCAGCTGCCAACACCACTGCTTGCATGCCTGACGACACATCAGGCGCTCAAATATAGCTTGTCGCTCATGACGTGTCCAACCCCAAGGGCCGCTGTCTTCGACCGTCGGAGCCCACAGAGCAACGACCACGTCTCGGATGTGGTCCCCGCACACTCGGTTGAGGGCTTGACGAAGGGAGAATGCTCAAATCAGTACCGGCGAATTGGTATCCATGCAGATTTCGATCGTCGGCAGTGGTTATGTGGGGGCCACCCTCGCGGGCTGTCTCGCGGAGTTGGGCCATCAGATCACGGCCGTCGATATCGACGCCGACGTTGTCGAGCAGATCAATGCCGGGACACCGCCGATTGTGGAGCCCGGGCTCGATGCGCTGTTCGAGGACCACGTGGGAGATCGCCTGCGAGCGACGACGAACATCGATCGCATCAGCGGAACCCAGATCACCTTTCTGACCGTCCAGACACCTGCGTCCCAGGGTGGCAGGATGGACACAGGGGCACTGGAGTCGGCCTGTCGTGATATCGGGCGAGCGCTGGCCGACAGCCAGTCGTACCATCTCGTGGTGATCAAATCGACGATCCTTCCGGGTATCGCCGAAGATCTGCTCTGGCCCGCGATCAGAGAGGGTGGCGAGCTGGGCCACAACGCGGCGATCGGGCTGGCTGTCAATCCGGAGTTTCAGGCACAGGGGTCGGCGGTCGAGGATTTCATGACCCCGGACAAGTTGGTGTTCGGTACCAGAGAGCGGAGAGCCGAGGAGCTGTTGCGGGCCGTTTACGAGCCGCTCATCGCCCGCGCCGACCCGCCTGTGGTTCAGACCGGGCTGCGGGAGGCATCGATGATCAAATATGCGAACAACGTCTTTCTCGCGGCGAAAATATCGGTCATGAACGAGCTGGGGAACATCGGGAAAGAGCACGGAGTTGACTCATACGAGGTGGCGAGTGCGATGGGGTTGGACGGGCGGATAGGCGCTGAGTTCCTCGAGTCTGGGGCTGGGTGGGGTGGCTCCTGTCTCCCCGGTGACGAACAGCTGTGGGTCACCGACGGCGGGGTGAGGCGTCTCTGCTTCGAGGACTTTTTTCAGAAGTACGTCCAGGCTACCGGTGTCTCGGATGTGTCGGTGTTGAGCGGCGCCGTGGACGGGACATTCGGGTTCAAACGCGTCACTGGAGCCACGAAACGCAGCTACAAGGGGGAGCTCCGAACGTTCGCGGTCGGAGCGGGTACGACCGTGTCCGTGACGAGCGATCATCCGATGATCGTCATGGACGGCGCCGTCCCGACCGTCGTGGAGGCCGATACCGTGGTGGCTGGTGACCGAGTGCCGGTGGCCGGCGGAGCGGCGTCGGGAATCCTGCAGGATATCCCAGAGCGATCAACTGTATCGGCGCCGGCTCGAGGTCCGCCCAGTTTCGCAGACAGCCCGCCCACTGGGCTAACTTCCAGGGGTATGGAGCCGATGGGCAGATCGCTGGGAGACGACCCGATGGGGATGTATGGGCGAGGCACCATGGTCACCCATCTGAAGGGAGCTGGAGCCCATCGACGCGGTTTAGATGAGGTGGGCAGCGCAGATAGATGGAACCGGAGCTGTGGTGATTTGACACCGACAGACGGGCGTGGTCGAGGTGTGAACGAGAAGGCAGCTGGGCATAGCCGCTCTCGAATAGAAATGCCGATGGAGACCGGCTCCGGGGCAGCCAGGTTCCAAACTACACCGGTCAAGAGTGTGTCCACAGCCCGAGCGAGCACGGATGTCTACTCGATCGAGGTCGCGGAGAACCACACGTTCGTGACGACCGGTGGCGTGCTCGTGCACAACTGCTTCCCGAAAGACACGGCCGCATTAATGTCGGCCGCACGGCGTAAGGGGTACGAACCGGACCTACTCGGCGAGGTAGTAGCGGTGAATGAGAAGCAGCCCCGGCGCATGGTCGAGCTGCTGGAACGACACATACAGCTCGGCGAGGCGCGTGTCGCCGTGCTAGGTGCGGCGTTCAAGCCAGGGACGGACGACACTCGCGGCACCAGGGCTCGCCCACTGATCGAATCGCTCGCCCGCCGTGGAGCAACCCCGGTCGTCTACGACCCGACAGAGGCCGCAGAGGTCCTTGTCCATGAGCACGAAGCAGCCATACTCGCCGACTCGGCCGGCTCCGCGCTCGACGGGGCCGATGGAGCAGCTGTCATTACGGACTGGGATGAGTTCGCGACGCTCGACTCCGAGTTCGACCTGATGGCCCAACCCGTCGTTATCGATGGCCGACGGATCATCAGTCGCCGTGAGGGGCTCACATACGAGGGGCTGACGTGGTGATCTGCCCCGTCATGCCTCGCCCGCCTGCGTGATCGTTCCCCCGGATTCGACGGCCTCTTCTGAGACCTCTATTCGCTGCTCGCCAAGCGAGTAGCTGCCAGGGTAGGCCACGCGGACCGAGTACGTGCCCTCTGCGTCGGTCTCCACCAAGCGCTCGTAGGTGAATCTCGTGTCGTCGACAACCACGCGCGTCTCGATCGTCAGCGATGAGTTGGGCGTCGCCGTCCCCGTCAGCGTCGCCCCGGGGACGACGCGAAAGAGCTGGTAGCTGCCTTCGGGCGCCGTCCGCTCGTACACCAGCCGATAGTGGGCAGAGCCGGGGAGGTCGGCTACACGACTCCCGTACCCCTGTTGCAGCCTGGCGACCATCCCCGGATGCCGCCCCGAGACCGAGGCATCGAGCAACACGAAGCCGACACGACCCTCGAACTGCTCGTACCAGCCGTCTTCGGCCGGCGTCGTCGAGCTGAGGAACTCTACATAGTTCTGTTCAGCGTAGCGATACGAGTTCGATTCACCCGAGACGACGTAGTTGTACATGCGATTTCGCCACCACTTCGTCAACACGTAGTTATCGGGGTATTCCAGGTCCCGCTCGGCGCTGTAGGATTCTGCGAACGCAGCCACGTCGTGTTCAGCCGCGAGATAGGGCGCCTTCGCTGCGTGATTGGGGGCCTGGACGACCCCGTACCCTCCCACGAGCGAGAGCAGAATCAGACCGGCACCGATCTGGCCGAACGACGGAGGTGAGAGGCTGGGCCGCGCCGTCTCTCGCTGGTCCAGAGGCGCCGGCGAGTCGGCGATATCGACCTTCCAGGCCAGAAATATTACTGCGAATCCCGCGAAGGACGCGACAAATGGGGAGAGCTCTCCAGCGAATCGCTGCTGCAGTGCTGCCATCGTCAGCAGCCAGAGACCATACACCGCCGCGATCAGATAGCGGCGCTCTCCGCGCAGACCCCTGGCGGCCGCCCACAGAAAGCCTGGTATCGCGACGACGATAGGTGGGCCAAGCAGAATCAGCCAGCCATTCGTCTGCATCGAGAACAGCGGCTGGTACTCGACGATGGGCCTCGTATCGAGGAGGACGCCGACGCGGGCGAACAGCGTCTGCCCCACGGAAGGTAGAACGTAGGTGATGAGGGCCAGGAAGCCCAGAAGGCCGAGAATGAGCGCGGCACCGAGCGTCTTCGTCGAATCAACGTCGGTTTCGACCCGATAGATCCACTCTGCGAGGACCGTCACGGCAGCCCCGCCGCTGAAGAGGATTGCCGGCGAGAAGGCGACCACCGTGCTGTGCCACCCCAGCCCGAGATGTGCAAGCGCGCTGAGAAGTGCTCCCGCCCCCAGGCCTGCCAGCAGCGGTGCGCTTGCCCAGAGAGGCGACCGGCCTTCCCGCGTGTTCAGAATCGCCACCACTGGGAAGTACAGAGCGAGCGGAATCAACAGCAATGGGCCCGCTTCCCACGCCAGGGTCTGGCCAGCGACGCCAGCTCCGACACCACAGATGCCGAGCAGCAGAGATCGCGGTCGGTCCGCCAGTTCGACACGGGTGGCCGGCAGTTTGGTCGTGTAGACGGCACTCGCAGCTGTCAACATCAGCCAAACGAAGTCAAAGGCGTGGTGATCCGCGTATCCGAGGCCCGACCGTTGGGCATGCACCGGTAAGACCGCGAGAATCACCACGGCCATCACCGCTATGCGACGGTCATCCGTCAGCTCACGGGTGAACAGATAGGTGAGTAACCCGACGAGGACCGCCGCAACAATCGGATAGAACACTAACACCACGCCGGACGCGGTTTCAGAGCCACCAAGAATCGCTGTGAACACCCACAGCAGGGCGACAGTCAATGGTTCGCCCCCGGTGACACCCTCGGGCAGCGCTGCGAGCCCACCGAAATCCAACCGGCCGCCCGCCGCGACCGTCTGGTCCACCCAGTATCTGTAATACCAAGGATCGTTCCCCGTCAGAACGATATCCCCACCCATGAACACCTGCCCCCAGGTCGTCACCCGAAATGCCACGACCAGGAGGAGAGCCAGCGTCAGGCTGGCGGCGAGCCACCCGTCGATTCTCTCCAGCCGCCCTGACAGGTCGATATCGATGGAGGGCTCCGATATCGAGGCTCGCACACCCGCCCCATCGCCCACCGCCGACCGTGCAGCCCGGGGTGCCGCGAGTCGGTACTCCTCGTCCACTCTTTCGACGATTCCATTGGAGACCAACTCACCAAACGAGCCAGAGTCGGTCCCTATATCATCGAAAGACCACGTACCGTGGGTTTCGTGTGCCTCCAGAGCGGCCTCAATGGCTGGTACGAGATCGGGACGCTCCTCGACCAGGTTGTCGATATCCCCAGCCGTTGTCATGCTACTGGGTGGCCAGTCGGTCGGAATAAACCCACCGTAACCGCTGCTGTGACAGCCGAGGGACGGGTGTACAAGGCTTTGTGCCAGGAGCACAGCTCCCAAGCTGTGAAACCGAGTTGGAGACACGCCGTGGCCTGCGCGAATTGATGCGGGAGTTCATAATCTGTGCTCACGAGGCACCGACGAACGCGGAGTTCGCTCTCGACGATCTTCCGGCGAGCGGCCGTCTCGACCTCCTGGCGCGGTGTCTGACGGCGGCACTACTGCTGAGTCACGATGTCCGACGGTCGGTGGCCGTCTGGATCGTCCTCGGGGACGAATTGCTCGTACGGTTCGAGGGACGAGACATCCGCAGTCTGAATCCGGACGAGCGCTCCAGTGCGGCGCTACTCCGCGCGGCGATCGCCGCGAAGCGAGGTGCCATCGGGGAGATGGAGGCGAACCCCTCACCCGGAGTCTACGTCCGCCGTGGTGGGCTCTCGACCGCACTATCGGCCACCTCCGGACAGCTCGTCCAGCTCGTCGAGGAGGGCGCCCCGACGGCTGAGGTCTCGGTGCCGGAGTCGCCGGTCTTCGTTCTTTCGGATCATCGGGAGTTCACCCCCGCCGAACGGGAGCTGCTCACGGCCCAGGCTGCCCAGCAGGTGAGTCTTGGACCGAGGGCTATTCACGCAGACCACGCTATCGCCATCGCTCACAACTGGGTCGATACCGCCGGCTACGCCCAGTACTGAGACGCGAGAGGAGGGGGTGCGCACCGCCATCCATGTTACGAGTCGGAATCGTTAAACTCCACAACGGGTAAATATTGATGCGGGCCAATGGGGTAGCTT
>UEYW01000016.1_pt1 | contig 9232 bp, 10 predicted proteins | sample 1903741 | NCBI WGS metagenome assembly UEYW01 (sample SAMEA4776353, study PRJEB27445) | saltern metagenome | biome: Hypersaline environment; feature: solar saltern; material: Pellet | place: Spain | collected 2012-08 | depth 0 m
ACGTTGAGCGTCGCTCCGGGTGCCGCCATATCAATGTCGCCGATGTCGAGCTCGACGTACTCATCCACCGACCGTGGGGCACTGCCGGTGATGATCTTCCGCATCAGTCCCATGCCCGCACAGACCGCCGTCCGGTGCATATGTCTTACGTCAGACGGGTGGATGACACCGAGCTCATCGACCATGACGTGTCAGCGCAACCGGCAAGCCCGTCACCTGCACCGCCTCGGAGTTGTCTGGGGAGTGGACGATCATCTCGCCGCGCCCCAGGTACGGCACCGCCCACCGCAGCGCTGCGGGCACATTGACACGCTCGATCGCGGCGCGGTCGACCAGATTGAGGACGCATCGGGTGTTGATCTGCTTGAAGATCCCAGGCGCGATGTCCTGGGGGTCCTGGGTGATGAGGAACAGCCCCAGACGCTCCTTGCGCCCCTGCTTGGCCGCCTCGGTGAACGTGGCGATGACCTGCTGAGCCTGTGCACCTTCCGCATCGGCGAGGAAGTTGTGTGCCTCGTCCATCCCGATGATCAGCGGCGTCTCCTTGACCCGCTGTGAGATCGGAGAGGTCGACAGCTTCGAATCGATCAGAAAGCCGCTGACGGCGAGAACGACGATCGAGCGCACGCGGGAGTCGGGGAGATGATACGTGGGGATCACCGTCAGCCCGCCCGAGCGCACCAGTCGGTGGTCCACCTCGGGCAGCGAGGGGGCCGGCTGATCGAAGATATCCCGTGGCACCGCCCGCACACGGCGCACCACCGCATCGTAGGTCGCCTCATGGATCCGGTCGCGCTCGATGGCGGTCGCGCGGGTCTCTTCGGCTCGCAGATGGGCGAGGAATGCCGTGAATGTGGGGGCCTCCGTCGATGCGAAGAACCGGCGGAGGAGGCTGCGCAGGGCATGATACTGCTGCTCATTGAGGTCACCGCCGGCGATGAGGTATGGCCGCTGTCGTGTGAGGCTGAACGGGATGGTGAACGCCAGTGTCTCTGCGGTGTGACCCGACGGCGCGTACGTCGTATCGCCGAAGCGGGGCACCAGGGCCAACGTATCGGTGACGCCTCCAGATGCGACATCCATCGCCTCCAGACGCGTCTGCCAGTCGGCATCGATCGCCGCGTTGTCGTGCGCCATCTGCGCGTACTCGTCCTGTGGATCGAACTGGACCACCGCCGGTGCGAGCTGCCGGCCATCGCCCAGTGTGTACCGGCGCTCCGGCGCAAGCAGCTGACGGAGGATGTTCTTGGCCATGTGGGTCTTGCCCGCGCCGGTCCCGCCCGCGATGAGCAGATGCCGGAAGATCAGGGGGTCTCCCGGTGTGTCGCCGTCCCGGAGGCGGTAATCGATCGGGGTGGGATGTGCCCCCGTCTCGATGACACGACCGTTCACCGCAACGTGGCCAAGGAACAGGCCCCCAGTCGGGATGGCCAGCCCGCTTTTGATCTCTGCGGGGTCCGCAGCCACGCGGACAGCCGCACCCGGTTTGGGAAGCCGGTCCGACGCGCGGCGGGTGTAGCCATCCCCATCCCGCGAGAGGATCCCGAGGGGATCCATGCGGACCAGCAGCTTGTACGCCCGCTCATCGAAGGTGTCGGAGGACAGTGCGCGGCGTGTCTGTATCTCGGTGGCGTCATCGAGATCGAACTCAGCGGCGTACTCCAACGCGGTCACACGTGTGAACAGCAGGTCCCTATCCGGATACGGTACGAGCAGGTACTGCCCCAGCCGCACCTCATCCCGTGCGTCGGCGCTGATGTAGGCAGTCACACGGGTGTCGGCGTCCTCGGTCGACAGCTGCAGCCCGGGGGCGACAGCGACCGCACCGATCGCATCTGTGGCGGCTGCGGTGTCCTCGCCGGCGGGGGAGAACTCGCCGATGTCCATGCCACACCGAGCAGCCGAGGGAAGTTAACACCGCCTCTGGGCGGCGGGGCTAAATCCACGGCCGCATGAATCTCTGCGATGATCCTCGTCCGTGGACTGGCTGCGGGCACCGGCCTCACGGGGACGGTGTTCGAACCGCACGAGACCCCCCCACGCTATGCGGGGGCGCCCGAGGAGACCGCACCGTACGTGTGGATCTGCGATGAGTTCTACGAGGTGCTGAGTGGGGGAGCATCGGCGGTGATCGATGGTGAGACGATCCAGATCGCCTTCGAGTCGCCACTGCCTCGGGGGTTCGACACCGAGAGCGCCGCGATCGAGGCGGCGATCGAGCACCTGCAGGTGCAGTTCGCGCGGGTGGGGGTCTCCGGTGCCGATGTGGAGATCGAAATCGAACGGCGGTGATCAGCGGCGATCCGTCAGCCCCCACCGGACGTCGTCGTACCGCCGGAGCTGCGGCGACTCGAGCATGCGGGCGAACCGCCGCTTCAGTCTGGCTTTCTCCCCCCGGCCGATCCGTGCGAGATGGTCCGCCCGCCTGATCACCGTGGGCGGGCCACCCTCGACGGCCACAGACTGGAGGACGATGCGCTCGATCTGCTGGCGCAGGCCTGGCTCCTCCACCAGCGCAGCAGGGGCATCCACCCGGTAGACGACAGTCTCGCGGGGGTCATACACCATCATGAAACACCGTTGCATGCCGGCAGCTGCCCCCTCGAGGTCCACGCCGACGACCGCCGGCAGCTGTGCGACCGCCCGGTCGGGGCCGAGAGCCGAGCGGAACCAGTTGGTGTACACGAGCCGGTGTGGGTCCGATCCATCACCCATGAGCTCCGCGAAGAACGCCGTGTCTGTGACCCACGGGATGGTCTCACCCTGTGCACGGAGGGTGGCGACGATCCCCCGCGCACTGGGATTCTTGACGAATCCGAAGACGAGCCGGTCGCTGGTGATCAGCCGATCGATGAGCGTGAGGTACGTCCGGATCGCCTCGGTCGGATACCCCGTCGATGCGACGGTGCGGAGCCTGTCCTCACCGGATCGCCACCGCAGCAGCTCCAGCGGATACAGCGGGCCATCCAGCACGAGACACGACTCGATCGCTTCGATGTGTTCGAGCGCATGTGCACCCTCGGCGAGATACAGCGCCAGCGCGTGGACGACCCCCTCGGCATAGCGGCTGATCTGTGGGGTCTGGATCATCCGGAAGCGTCCGTACCCCACATCCGTCCGCTGCCACTCGGTCGTCACATCGATCGTCTCGTCGGCGATGTGGGCGGTGGCGACGAGCGTGCGCCGGCGATGCAACGACACGTCCACCGGATCGCTGGCCATCGCTGCCTGAGCTGCATCCATGACCAGCCCGTTGCGGAACGTCGTCGGGTTGATCGTGCCCGCATCGATGCCATGGACCCGCTGGACCGGCGCGGTCCATCCCGCTGCCGCCTCGAGCGACACCGTCTGCACCACCGGCGATCCGATGGGGGTCAGACATGCGACCCCGTCTGCATCCACGAGTGGGTCCATCGCTGTGGTGAAGTACCCAGCTGGCGAGGTGGATGGCCGCGAGACCTGCAGCTCCGTGGAGAGCGACGCTGCGGCGTCTGCGAGTGCATCGATGTGGACGCGGTCGAGGCTCACATCACCCACTCGTGTGGGGCGAATAAAGCTCCCCACCCAGGCGATGCTCCCACAACAGCCCGATGAACCGCTTGAGCCCACCCGCATCTGTGATGCAGATGCGGTCGGAGCCACGATGTTCGATGCCGCCTGACCCCCGACGGCGTAGGCGCGCAAAGAGGGCAGCCTCGGCGGGGTCGATCCGGACGGTGAGCCCTGCATCAGCACAGGTCACGCGCAAAAATGGGGCCTCAGGCGTGTGCCGGGGGGAGACGATCACACACCCTGGAGGATCCGCCGGTCCTGCAGGCGACAGCTGCAGCGCGCGGATGGGATACCGGGTGAGCCGATGATGCCCCTGCAGTTCGGCGATCAGCAGCTGCAGCAGCGGTGTGGTCGCCGACATCACCCACCAGATCCAGATGGCACCTCGTACTCTGCCAGCAGCGCGCGGGTCACCTCCGGGACCTCCAGCCCACGGATCTTGAGCTCCAGGGCCGCAGCGAGCTCGATCGGGACGCCGAGACGCTGCTGGCGGGCGTTGATGGCCGCGACAGCAGAGCGTCGGTCGACCCCCGCTGCCTCGAAGCGTGCCAGCAGGCGCTCGAACGGACTCTGCCGGTCAAGCACGGACGGTGGGGGGCGGAAGTCACCCGGGATCTCGACGGCTGCATAGTCGAACGCCGCCCGGAGGCGATCGCCCTCACGGCTCAGTGCACCCTCCTCAATGCCGATGTCGATCAGTGTCTCGACCTCCGCCGGCGAGAACCAGTCGCGGTCCACACTGAGTGCGACCGTGACATCACCGATGGGGACGGTGTCGGTGCCCGCCTGGATGAACGGCAGCGCCAGGATGCGGCGGCGATCTGTCATCAGCCGGAGGCTCACCCCGCAGCGACTCATGGATTTCGGTCGGGGGACAGACAGACGTAAGCGGGGAGCTACGGAAGCCCGCGCATGGCGCTGAGCTTCGAGACACGGCTGCAGGATGCGGCAGGTCGTATCGGGCGGCTGTCGGTCCCGAGCGCCGACTGCGAGGTCGCGACACCCACGCTGCTGCCGGTGGTCAATCCCAACATCCAGACGGTCGGGGCAGACGAGCTCGCCACCGCAGGCGCGGAGATGGTGATCACGAACGCCTACATCATCTACACGACGCCGAGCCTGCGGGCCCGAGCACGCAAGGAGGGGCTGCAGGGGCTGGTGGGATTCGATGGGCCGATCATGACGGATTCGGGCTCATTCCAGCTGGCGACGTACGGTGAGATCGAGGTGGACACCACCGAGATCATCGAGTTCCAAGCAGCGATCGGCTCCGACATCGCGACGCCGGTGGACCTCCCGACGGCACCCGACGCCAGTGTTGCACAGGCCGAAGAGGAGTTGCAGCTGACCCAGGAGGCGATCGCCCGTGCGGTGTCGATGGAGACCGGTGAGATGGCGATCACCGGCCCCATCCAGGGATCGACGCATCCATCGCTGCGGCGACAGGCGGCTGGGGCGGCACGCGCGCTCGGATGTGACCTGTATGCGATCGGCGCGGTCGTCCCGTTGCTGAACAGCTATCGGTACGCGGAGATGGTGGATGTGATCGTCGCGGCGAAAGAGGGACTGGGGCCCGCGGTCCCGGTCCATCTGTTCGGCGCGGGCCACCCCATGATGTTCGCCCTTGCCGTCGCAGCGGGATGTGACCTCTTTGATTCTGCAGCGTACGCGTTGTACGCCCGTGATGGGCGCTATCTGACCGTCGCGGGAACCGTCCACCTCGATGAGCTGAGCACGCTGCCGTGTGCATGTCCGGTGTGTGTCGGCCAGTCACCGGCGGGGCTGGCTGCGTTGGCATCTGCCGAGCGGGAACGCCAGCTCGCGATGCACAACCTGTACGTCTCCTTCGCAGAACTGCGGCGTGTCCGTGCGGCGATCTCCGCGGGGAACCTGCTTGAGCTCGTCGAGCGACGTGCACGCGGCCATCCCGCGCTGCTGGATGGCTACCGTCGCCTGCTCACGCATGGCGCGTACCTCGAACGCCATGACCGCGCCTCGAAGGGGGGCTTCTTCGGGCTCTCGGGCGAGTCGGCCGATCGGCCGGAGGTCAGACGCCACCAGCACCGCATCACCGCAGTGCCTGTAGGTGCCGAGGTGCTGATCACCGAAGGCGACTGTGGGGCTGCGACCGACTTTGACACCTGCTGGCGGCTCGTCCCACCCTTCGGTCCGGTCCCCACCGCGCTGCGGGACACCTATCCGACGAACGCGACCCTGCCGGCGAGGACGACGGACGCAGAGCGGAGGAGGGCACTCGTGGGGGTCCGACGGCTGGTGGCAGCCCACCCCGACAGCAGCTTCACCATCGCACACCGTGGGTGGGCAGCGTCGACACTCACCGGGCTACAGGGGGATGTGGCCGTCATCGACCTGACCGAGTGAGTCGGTCACTCCGATGATCCTGAGCGATGGTCCCAGCTGTGCAGATGGGCGATCTCCACCTCGATGCGGCACTCCTCACGCTGGTCGTCCAGCAGCCGCCTGGCAAGCGGTCCATCCATCCCCTGTGTGTACCGCAGCAACATCCCACGGAGGAGGCTCTTGTCGGCATCCGCTGCGATCTGAGCCCGTCCCCACCCACGCACTCCCCGGTATGGCCGCCTGTTCGTCGAGAGATCGAAGGCCACCGTGGGGTCGGCCTCGAGGTACCGCAGGACGCGAGACCCGGCTGCCGTCGCACACAACAGCCTGAATGGGTCGGTGGCCTCGACGGAGCACGCGACCGTCGTCCACAGGGTGACGATCCAGGGGCGATCCTGTGGGGTGCGACAGCTGAGTCGCAGCGGAACAGGGGTCTCGAGGATGAAGCGGGTGGCGGTCTCGAGACTCCAGGGGCCGGTCATACGCATACGACTCCCTCACCGGAAGGGAGCAAAAACACCGATGGCGACACGAAATACCTTAGCGAGCCACGCCGCTGCTGCTGCTATGACAGAGTTCTTCGAGGTGCTCGATCACGATGGTGCCGCGAGGGCCGCGGAGCTTCGCATCGACCCCCCGGTGCGGACCCCCGGCCGCGTGGACGACCGTGTGGTCGACGGCGGCAGCCTCTGGACCGCAGCCCGCGAGGGGCCGTCACCCGACGCCGCTGCGCTGACGATCCTGCCACACCGTGGCTTTCCCGCAGGGACCGACGACCGGGTGGTCAGGGCCTTCCCCCCGACGACCACAGACCACGCGGGGGCGACGGCTGCGGTGGTGACCGCAGGCTCGGCCGAGGCCGTCGAAGCGGACGTGTACATCCTGTCAGATGCTCCGGGGAAGATGGGCCATGCTGCCGCGGTGGTCGAGGCGATCGTCGGTCTCCGGGAGGCGATCCCTGCAGACACCGGCGTCTATCTCGCGGGGTGTGCGGATGCGACGAACGTCGCGATGCTCGCGTATGCGGGGGTGGACCTCGTGGATGCGACCGCAGCCACGGCCGCGGGGTATGATGGGTGGTATCAGACGGCCATGGGCACGGAGGTGGCCGCGGAGCTCACCGAGCGGCCATGCATGTGTCCGGTCTGTGTGGACGGCAGCGGTCCGCTCACCGATCCGGCAGCGGTCGCCGCACACAATGTGCACGCACTCGATGTCGAGCTCCGCCGGATCCGTGCGGCGATCGACGCGGGGACGCTGCGTGACCACGTGGAGACGCAGGCCCGTGTCGACCAGTGGCTGACAGGGATGTTGCGACGACTCGATCAGCAGTACGGATACCTGGAACGGCGGAGTGCGGTCAACGGACGTGCGACCATCCGCGCGACGACCGACGACACCCTCCGACGCGTCGCGATCCAGCGGTACGCACAGCGGGTCACCGGCCGGTATCAGAACCGGTTCGACCACCCCCTGGTGCTCGTGCCATGCTCGGCGCGGAAGCCCTACAGTACCTCCCAGAGTCATCGGCAGTTCTACGACGCGATCGACTACCGTGCGCATGTGGTGTCGATGACCTCACCGATCGGGGTGGTGCCGATGGAGCTGGAGCTGACGTATCCCGCCCAGCACTACGACACGGTGGTGACGGGCCGATGGTCTGCGACCGAGATCGAGTTCGTCGCATCGGTGTTGGAGCGATATCTGAGCGCGAACACCTACCCCCGCGTGATCGCCCATGTGCCCGATGAGGGCTACCGGACCATCTGCGAGCAGGTCGAGGCGACGGTGGATGTCCCCTTCACCTACACCGTCACCGAGCATCCGACGGTGGAGAGGTCGTTGAGGGCGCTCGCGGACGCACTGGACGGCGAGCTCCGCTACACCAAGCATGAGCGCGAGACGAAGACGGTCCAGGCGATTGCGGACTACCAGTTCGGACGTGATGTTGGTGCGGCGCTGTTCCCCCGGTCCGAGACCGTGCTACATGGCCGATACCCGAAGCTGCAGGTGTGTGATACCGACGATGAACAGCTCGCGGTGATGGTGCCGCAGTACGGCCTGCTCGCGCTGTCGCTCGCGGGTGCGAGGCGGTGGCAGCGGACCACACCCGAAGCAGCCACGGTCCGCATCGACGGGTTCGTGCCACACGGTGATGTGCTCGCACCGGGGGTGCTCGAGGCTGATGCGCAGATCAGACCCGGCGAGGAGGTGCTGATCGACGGACCTGCAGCCTTCGGTGTGGGCCGAGCGGTGATGGACGGGGAGGCGATGGTCGAGGCGCAGCGAGGGGTGGCCGTCGATGTCCGACACGTCGAGGCACGATGACAGAGGTGCTTTGTCCCCCCGGTCGCTAGTGTTGGTATGAGCGACGAGCGGAGGATCGACATCGGGATCCCAGATGGGGTGTACGAGCTCCTGCCCGAGGATGGGGAGGGGGCGGCGTTGGACATGGAGCAGGCGATCGGCGGGCTCGAACGCAACCTGCAGCGGGCGATCGCCGGGACCGAGAGTCGGGAGGAGGCGACGGAGTACGTCGTGGATGCCATCGAACATCTGGAGGCCCGGATCGAGCGGTATGATGAGTTCATTCCGGAGCTGCGGGCCTGGGGTCAGTCACCGGTGTATGCGGTCGCATGGCGGAACCTGTATGCGGAGGTGATCGCACAGCTGTATGCACATGAGTGGCTGGGTCCGTCGATCGACAAGGAACGGAACTACCGACTCGTGGAGGATGGGATCCGCTTCGGCAAGCGTTGAGCCAGCAGGTGTGTTTTTTACCGTCTGACCGCCGACTGTTTCCATGGAGATCACGCTGCGGTTCTTCGCGAACTTCCGTGATGAGGTGGGCCAGAAGTCCATCTCACGGACGTATGATGCGACGACGGTCGGGGAGGTGCTCACCGAGCTCGAGGCGGAGTTCCCCGGGCTCGCCGGGGAGATCATGGATGACGATGCGGTGCGGGGGAACGTCAACGTGCTGCTGAACGGCCGTGACATCACCCACGAGGATGGTATCGCATCAGCGATCGAGGCTGAGGACACCCTCTCGATCTTCCCACCGGTCGCCGGTGGGTGAGTGCGGTGGGTGAGACACGACAGCGATCGTTCCGTGGCATCTCCAGTCGCCTGGCACGGGAGTACCTGGTCCGCCTGGGTGGCGAGGTCGATGCGCAGGGGCACGTGCGTGCTGCAGACTGGGCCGCGACGATCGCCGAGGAGCGCATCGAGGTCGGGCCGAGCCTGGAGCTCACAGAGGTACAGATCTGCTTCGAGGGCGATCCGACGGTCCTCGACCAGCTGATCGAGACGTTCGCCC
>UEYW01000017.1_pt1 | contig 9229 bp, 13 predicted proteins | sample 1903741 | NCBI WGS metagenome assembly UEYW01 (sample SAMEA4776353, study PRJEB27445) | saltern metagenome | biome: Hypersaline environment; feature: solar saltern; material: Pellet | place: Spain | collected 2012-08 | depth 0 m
GATCGGGACCTGGAGGGTCGAGAGCACCTCGTAGTTGGCGCGTGCTGGGCCGGCGGTGATCGCCGATGGCGACCCGATGGTGTGGATGGTGAGTTCGAACGCATCGAGGTATCGCACCGCCGCGAGGGCGTCACCGCCGTTGTTCCCACGACCCACCAGCAGGGTGATGTGGTCCCCGGGGGTGCTCGCCGCGGCGATCGCATCCGCGAGACCGCCACCTGCGGCCTCCATGAGCACCCGGGGTGGTACCCCCGCCGCCGCAGCGGTGTGGTCCAATGCACGCAGTCGGTGCGGCTCCATACCCACCCCCTGCACCACACCGACAAAACTGCCATGCACATCGGAAGGCTTCTGGACGCCCCCGCGGACGCACGGATGTGCGCACCCGTCTGTTCGGCTCGTTGTTGCTCATGGCGTTCATGGTGAACTTCGGTCGGACGATCTTCGCTCCGTTCGTCGAGGAGTTCCAAGTGGTCTTCGGGGTGGGACCTGCAGCGCTGGGACTGGTGACATCCCTCGTCTGGTTTGGGACCGCAGTGGGGCGGATTCCCGTCGCGATCGGGTTGACGAGGATTCCCCGCGACCGGATGCTCGGGGCGATGGGTGCGCTGATCGTTGGGGGGTCGGTGCTGACGGCGACAGCGGTCACGATAGCGCAGCTGCAGCTCGGTGCGTTCCTGCTGGGCCTCGGCGCAGGTGGCTACTTCGTGATCGTCGTCCCGTTCTTGGGTGCGATCTTCCCGGACTCGGTGGGACGCGCGATCGGTGTACATGGGGTGGCTGTTCAGGTGGCTGCTGTGGTGGTCGGGCCGACCGCCATCGTCGCGATCGCGACCGATGGGTGGCGGATGGTGTTCTGGGCGATCGCCGTGACGCTCACGCTGGTGACGGTCGTCAGCGTGGCGCTGGTCCGTCGCCGGGTGGATGCGGGTGCGGCGACGACGCACCGTGAGTTCACCGCGGTCATCACCCACTGGCGTCCGGTGGCGGTCGCCCTGGTCATCACCGCGACCGCGGGCTTTCTGTGGATCGGGTTCTTCAATTTCTTCGTCTCCTATCTGCTGGCCGAGAAGGGGGTGGGCATCACCCGGGGAGGGTGGCTCCTGACGGTGATGTTCGCCGCCGGCGTGCCGGCGTTCTACATCGCTGGCCGGGTCGTCGACCGGTTCCCGCCACTCCCGTTCATCTACCTGATGCTGGGCGTCTTCGGTGTGGGCATGATCGCGCTGACAGTGGTCGACACGCTGTGGGCGACCGTCGGACTGACCGTCCTGATCGGCTTCAGCATCCACACGCTGTTCCCCTCGATCGACACCTGGCTGATCCGACAGCTCGATGCGACCGTCCGGGAGTCGGCGTACGCCAGCTTCACCGGCCTGTCGCTGCTGATCGAGTCGGCAGGACCCGGTACCGTCGGGTGGCTCGTCGCCCGTGGGGTGGACTACGGGACGGTGTTTCGGTCCTTCGCATTCGCGGTGCTGGGCATGGTGGTCATGATGACAGTGGTGACCGGCAGATGGGCTCCAGATCAGCTCCGGCGGAACCCATCCTGACACGCCGGATCGCAGAAGTGCCGGTGGTGAACCTGCCCGTCCGCATCGATCCATGTCTCCACGCGGTGCGCCGGCGCGTGGATGATGCGGTCCCCACAGGTGGCACACCGTGGTGCATCCGCGGGATCGATGTCCTCGCCGAGATCCGAGGTCGCATCTTGCATAGCGCTCACAGGCCCCCGGTGTGAATCAATGTCGTGGTTCGTATCGGTCCTCAGCGTCGCCACCGGGGGTCGAGTTCGTACCCGTCGTCCGACCGGGGGGTGATGTCGACGACAGGTGCGTCTGCGGTGAAGTCGATCGAGATCGCATCGAGCTGGCGACGATACGTGCTGCGGCGGCGCTGCATATCGGTGAGTTCGCGCTCGAAGTGCTGGACTAGCCCCGCATCGACGAGGTCGGCCATCCGACGGTAGCAGGTGGCGACAGGTACCTCCACGCGCTCACAGAGTTCCCGCACCGAGCGTGGCTCATCGAGCTGGTGCAGGATGGTGGTCACATAGCGCTTCCCCAGGATCTCCAGGACAGGTTGGTCGCTAGGTGTCATGCCCCTGGACAGTCACGACCATCTGACATTAATATAACGGATACTTGGCATGTTTCTCACTCATGATTGTGATATGCAGCACAGGTCTCGCAGGGGAACCCGAGAATACATATCATCTCACATATATTTTCATCAGCGCGCAGTTTCGCCGGTCACTCTGGGGTGACACGCGCCTGGAGTGCGGCTGCGAGGTGCTGCAGTTCGGCGTCCAGATTCTCGCGGAAGAACCGTTCGACACCAGGGAGTCGTCCGTCCACGATGAACTCCGTATCCAACGCGGTGTGTGTGGCATCGATCGGCTCCACCTCATGCACCCCGCGCACGGAGAACGCGGGGGATCGACCGATGAACTCCACATGCTCTGGCGGGTCGATCACCACGTCCTGCGTCTCGACGGCGATGGTGCGGTCGATGAGCGGGATCGGCAGGCGAACGTGCCACCGATACCCGTCATCGGTGCGCTCGAACCGGTCGACGACGCTGATCGCGGCCGCTCGCTGCGCCGGGTCTGCGATGAAATCCCACACCGCCTCAGGTCGTGCCGCCACGCGGAAACGCCGGCTGATGCGCGCGGTCATCCCGAGGTGACGTGGCTCACCCGAGTGTCACACGCCAGGTCGTCGACCGGGCCCGGCCCCACTTCTCGATCTCGACATCGTCTGTCTTCTCCGCAAGCCGTGGCAGCCGTGCACCGACCTGCTTCGAGGACAGGCCGATCGCCTCAGCGATCGTCTTCGCCCGAAAGTACCGCCCGCCATCGGCGACGGCCTCCTGGAGGTACCGGATGATCGCACGGTCCTCCTCGGTGACATCACTCATCAACCACTCTAGTCCCCAGCGCATTATAATGGTTTCTCGGGTGCGGAGGCGTCAGCCGCCGACCTCTGCTCCGACGTACAGCACCACGACCAGGAAGATCCACACGATGTCGACGAAGTGCCAGTACATCGACGCGGTCGAGACGGACACGTGCTGGCCTGGGGAGTACTGCCCACGCAGCGCGCGGACGGTGACGATACCCAGCAGTACCGCCCCCAGGCTCACGTGCAGGCCGTGGAGGCCGGTCAGCCCGAAGAAGGCGGAGGCGAACACCCCGCTCGTCAGCGTGAAGCCCTCATGGATGATGAACTCGTAGTACTCGTACACCTGGCCGGCGATGAAGACCGCCCCCAGCAACAGGGTGCTCACGAGCCCCACGAGGAACCGCCGACGCTGGCCCTCGCGGATCGCCACGTGGGCGACATGCAGCGTGCCGGATGATGCGATCAAGATTGCCGTGTTGACCAGCACGAGCGAGTTGATCAGATCGGGTGTGCCTACGAAGATCGACGACCAGTCACCCGCACGGATGTAGAAGTAGTAGCCGAAGACCGCGCCGAACGTCGCCAGCTCCGATCCGAGGAAGGTGAGCATGCCGAACTGCAGTTTGGTGGCGCCCGAACCGTCCTTCGACCAGAAGTCGACGATGAACGCGTGATACAACCACCCATAGAGGCCGACGAGGAACATGGCAACGCTCGCCGCGAGTGTCGCCGGACCGGTGAGTGGCCCCACCACCGTGGAGCTCCGTCCGATGATGAACAGCCCCGCACCGGCATAGATGCCCGTCGCACCAACTGCGGTGATGAACGGCCACCAGCTCGCCTCCCCGAATCCACGGGGCCAGTCTGCGACCGCAGGGAGATGATGCCCGTGGTCGTCGTGGGCGTCGTCAGTCGCCATGCGCCAGCTACCCCGCCGGGTGGTAAAAACTCACCCACCCACCGACGGCCCGGGGTGGGTGTGGAACGGTCGCTCGCTGATCTGCTGTCGCATCCGTTCGAGGCCGGCCGCATCGACATCATCCTCCATCGCCGCGATCACCGCGTAGACCTCCTCATGGGAGACCTTCACCCCATCCGTGCGCAGCGCATCCTCCGGTCGCGTCATGAGCTCGCGGAGGGTCCCCACCGCCAACAGGAAGGGAATCGCCCATGCAGCCAGGGTGTTGCCGTCGACCAGTGGGAGCGCTCGCAGGTACCGCTCTGCATCCCCGAGATGACTGCCCGCGAACCGGGCGGTGCGTCGGACCACCGACGCCACCGCCGACTGGTTGTCCGCATCGATCACCGCATCCTGGCGCACCCCCACCTCCTGGAGCCACTCGGCGGGCAGGTAGACGTTGTCCTCGTCGGTGAAGTCGGCGTGGACGTCCTTCGAGATGTTCACCAGCTGCAGCAGCAGTCCGAACTCGACGGCCGTATCATACAGGAGTTGCCTGCGGGCCGGGGAGACGCCACCGCGTGTCAGGAGGTTCGTGATGAGCTTCCCCACGGTCCCCGCCGCGTAGTAGCAGTACCGCTCGAGCTCCTCCTTGCTCTGCACACGAAGGCCCCCGATGGCTGCGTAACGGTCGATGAACTCGGCCATCCCCTGGACCAGCTCGCGTGCGGGTGGGATGATCGCCGCCTGCACCGCTGGGGGGAAGCTGTCGAAGACACGCAGCACCCGGGGCGCAGCCGCCACGAGTGCCCACTCGTCGGTGGGGTCAGGCGGGATGTACGGCCTGACCGCATCGACGAAGGCTGCCGCTTCGGTGTCATCATCGGGGTCCAAGACGGCGTCGTAGCATCGCAGCAGGCGCATCTTCTCCGCCGGTGGGACGTGACCGGCGTCCTCGACGGTGTCTGCGATCCGACACACCAGATAGCCCACACAGATGTACGTCGACATCGGATCGTCGAGCACATCGACAGTGATCGCGAAGGTCCGACTGACCCCCTGGACCGCACTGTGACAGAAGCTGATGTCTGCCGCATCCGCCGAGATCGCTGGTGTGCGGCTCACGTTATCATCTCTAAAGTGGGTACAGACAAAAGCTTCGTGGAGCCGGAAGCTTGAGCAACCCATCGGCGCGTAGCATGGGTATGCCGACACCCGCTGCGACCTACACCGTGACAGATGATGAGCGGCAGCTGCGACTGCAGCATGCGGGTGCGGAGGTGGTCATCGCACAGAATCGGGAGGGCTATGCGATGCTGGCGGTCCGGGGTGGACCAGCGGGCCGGGAGCTCGAACGGTACTACGGCTTCGAGATGGCGTTGGACCATGCCGCGGAGCTGCTGGGGGTCCCCATCGGTGACATCGAGGTCCCCACCGAGGCCAGCGACATGGGGATGTGAGGCTGACTCACCCCCAGTAGAGCCGCGGGCTCAGACACAGATACCCCAGCGAGAGGAACAGCAGACCGTAGGTGAACCCCTCCCCCATCGTCCGCAGGCCCGGGGCGAGCCACGGGAGGGTCAGCACGATGGCCGCGACCTGCACACCCCCCATGATGACCGCATCATGCGCGTGGAGGTCCGGGTACTCGATAGGCGCCAGCATGAGCAGCGCCAGGATGACCAGCGTGGCCACGATCACCGCAGGTGCGGTGAAGCCGATGAGCACCCCCGCCGCGATGATCGTCGCCGCGAGGGTGGTCTGTGCGCCCTCGGTGTGGGTCCGGTCCGCATCGAAGGTGGCATACAGCGCGAGCCGCAGGACGGCGGACCCGACGAACATCGCCCCGGCCACCCAGGCTGCGAGCGCAAGGGTCGATCCCGGGGGTGCCCCCGCACGCACCACCTGCACCCCCACGGCCGCCGGGGCGATCCCGAACGCGGCGACATCGGCCAGGGCATCGAGCTGATGGCCGATCGCACTGGAGCCGAGAGACCGCGCGAGCACCCCATCGAGCGCATCGAGCACCCCGCACACGAGCAGGAGTCGCACGGCCATCTCCACATCCACCGATGCGACCACCACCACCCCCAGCGCGACGACCGCATTGGCCAGCGTGACCACGTCGGCCACACCGACGCGTCCGATCGCCCGGGGGAGCATACATCACAGCTCCGCAGAGTGGATGTTAACGCTTGCTTGTCGGGCGAGCGGTCGGCATAAATGCGGCCCGCTGCTTCGGGCAGCATGGACGCTGACCAGGTGACACGGCGCCGGGCACTGCAGCTGGGGGCGCTGGGGCTGACCGGTGCCGTCGCAGGGTGTCTGGGTGATGATGCGGCCGGGTATGACATCGGGATGACAGCGGTGGCCTTCCTGCCGCAGGTGTACAGCATCGCTGCTGGCGAGACGGTGGTGTGGCGCAACACCTCCTCGCGAGGCCACACCGTCACCGCGTATGATGATGCCATCCCGAGCGATGCGGCGTTCTTCGCCAGCGGGGGCTACCGTGACACCGCCAGTGCCGTGGCGGGGTTCAGCGATGAGCTGGGTGGGATGATCGGCTCCTCAGAGGAGTACGCGCACCGCTTCGAGGTCCCTGGCCGGTATGAGTACTACTGCATCCCACACGAGCAGGCCGGGATGGTGGGGACGATCACGGTGGAGTGACCGGCATACAGGCTTAAGCGAGCGCGGCTGTGGGGTTCTGCCATGGGACCCATGATCGGGCAGGCCGCGGCGGAGCAACCAGCGCTGGCCTCACAGATCGCCGAGACCGGCCTGCTAGCAGAATCGCTGTGGATCAACGTGGCGCTCGCCGGTGTGACCATCATCGCGATCATCGCACTCGCACGAGAGGTGCGCACCCCGCGCGCACAGCTCATCATCGCAGCGACCCTGTTCGTGCCGGTCGTCTCGCTGGCTTCCTACAGTGCTCTGATCAGCGGACTCACCGTCTCGCTGACGACCCTGCCGGCGGCGCACCCCGCCGGGGGCGCACCGGTGCTCACGTTGTGGGGGCGATACCTCACGTGGACGATCTCGACGCCACTGATCCTCCTTGCGCTGGGGCTGCTCGCTGGGTCGAACCTGACGAAGCTCTTCGTCGTGGTCAGCGCCGACATCGCGATGTGTGTGACTGGACTCGCGGCGGCGTTGACGGTCTCATCGGTGGCGCTGCGATGGGGATGGTTCGCGATCTCGACCGTCTTCTTCCTCGTCGTGCTGTATGTGCTGTTGGTCGAGTGGGGTGCGGATGCAGAGCGTGCTGGCAGCGGTGAGATCTTCCAACTGCTGCGGACCCTGACGGTGGTGCTGTGGGTGGGCTATCCGATCACCTGGGCCGTGGGGGCGGAGGGACTCGCGCTGCTGGGCATCGTCGGATCCTCGTGGGCTTACAGCATCCTCGACATCGGTGCCAAGTACGTCTTCGCCCTGCTGCTCGTCCGGTGGGTGGTCGCTCACGAGCGTCGCATCGGGCGGTACACACCGGCGCAGTCACCGGTCACCGCAGACTGATCTATTCTGCGGACGCGGCCTCGACATCGACGGCCGCCTCTTCCTCGGCGGCGACCTCAGCGGGGTGTGCATCCAGCTCCAGCTTGGCGATCTCGATCCGTCGGAGGGGGTAGATCTCCTTCGCCGCAGCATAGATCGCTGATGAGAGCCGCCCTTCGACGACGCTCTCGGTGAGGTCGACGAAGGTGCGCGTCGTCGCGGTCTCGGTGATCAGCTCGGTCATGATCTGTCGGATGGCCTCCTCCTGTGAGCGCTTGGCCTTCTTCGTCGTGAAGCCGACCGCCTGCAGCTGCACCCGGTAGTCATCTGCGGTCAGCAGCGTGAGTGTGGTGCTGATCTTCGATGCGCCACGGCGGATGAGACTCCGCAGGTAGTCACGCGCCAGTTCATGCCGGATGAACTCGGTGTAGGCTGCATCGCTGGTCACCGATGTCACACGGAACGTCAGCTTCGTGTTGTTCGCCCCCTGTGTGTCGGTCAGATCACCGAGTGTCACCTCGACGGTGCGGCCCTCGACCTGGGCTGGTTCCTCGGCGATCGTCTCGCCCAGGGGTTTCGTGCCATACTCCTCGGGGGACAGGATGGTGTACCACCGCTTGCCCCGCTGCTTCTTGGGTACCGATCGTTCACTCATGTGTAGGTTGTAGGATTTCCGCCGCCGTCTGCAGGTTGACCACCGTGTCATCACAGGTGGCCTGCAGACGGCCGATCGAGCTCTGCTCGATCGTGATCGTCAGCTCATCTTCGGCCGCACGGTACATCATCGCATCGCTGTGGTCCGGTGCGATAGCCGCAGCGAGGTCGCGCGCGCAGGGGTGCTCGACGGTGACGGTTGCCGTACACCGCATCACGCAGCCCCCGACAGATCGATGCGCTCTGCGACGGTGGCCGGTGAGGGCAGCTCCGGACCCTGGACCCACTGGCGGTGTGCACCGCCAGCCCGGGGGGGCTCCTCACCCGGCAGCAGCGGCGCCAGCAACTCACCGGCGACCGGTCGGACCGAACAGGCCACGATCGCGGTGTCGCCGACGCCCACCAGATGATCTGTCCCGGTGCGATACGCACGCAACAGGTCGGCCGCACCGGCCAGCACAGCCGGGTCGGCGGTGGGCACCGCCATGATACCGGTGTCCACCCGCGTCGCCTCCGAGACCGCCCGGTGCACATCACGCCCATACGCATGCCACCGATCGACGGCGTCCGCCGGCAACACACCGGCGGTCGCCGCAGCGAGCAGCCCCGCTGGGTCGGTCCGCCCCGCAGCCAGCACCACCTCCGTGACCGCCTCCACGCTCGCATACCCGTCCATCGACAGTGGTGTGTGCTCGATGACCGCTTCTGTAGCGGACACGGCGCTCGCGGGGTACGGATCTGCGAGCATCGCCGCGAGCACCGCAGCATCGGGTGCATCGACCGCATCCAACCACGCTGCCGTCGCATGCTGATCACCGGCCGTCGGCAGCAACAGTCGGAGACTGCAGCTGAGATCAGCGGGGTCCGATCCGGGGACGACGAGGCCGGTCGCGGTGGGATACGGGTCACCGACGACCTCCGTCAACGCATCCCACGCAGGCGGGGCACCGACCGGGATCTCTGCGAGCATCGCCGCCGCCAACAGGACGCGGTCGGTCTGCTCGATCGGCCCCTCGACCAACGCATCGACTGTCGCTGCGGCGACGACCGCGATGCGGTCGGCACTCGAGAGGGCGATCGGTGGCGCATCAAGCGCATCGAGATCGAAGATGACCGCCGCACTGGTGGTGGCATCCGGGTCGATACGCAGATGATAGGGGATGCCCCGTGCGCCCAGGGCCCGCGCGATCACCGCAGCGGTCGTCACCGCAGCGGGAGTGGGTGCCACGGTCCCCTGCACGAAGCCCGCGGTCGCGATCGCATCTGCGATCGAGGC
>UEYW01000018.1_pt1 | contig 9209 bp, 10 predicted proteins | sample 1903741 | NCBI WGS metagenome assembly UEYW01 (sample SAMEA4776353, study PRJEB27445) | saltern metagenome | biome: Hypersaline environment; feature: solar saltern; material: Pellet | place: Spain | collected 2012-08 | depth 0 m
CCGAGACGGTCTCACGTGCTGCGTTGGTGGCGACCGTCCGGCAGCTCCAGCGTGAGAACGCAGCGCTCCGCGAGGAGTTGGCGGCAGCCCCCGACGAGCGGGTGGAGGCGGCCGGGCCGTCGGAGGGGGCCGTCCCGGACCTGTCTGCGCAGGCACCTGAGCGACCCCCAGAGCGTGAGGGGATCGCTGGGACACTGCTCGAGCTGACTGAGCTTGCAATCTATCTCACTCGGCGGGTCATCTACCAGATTCGTTCGCTCGCCCGCTAGGTGGTGAACTCCCGCCAGTGGTTGAACGCCCAGTAGCCAACACCCACTGCGAAGAGCGCCGCAGAGAGGAAGTACAAGATCACATCCGAGGCCACAATCAGCTCGGGGTTCGTCAGGATGTGGATGAGCCCCTCCGTTCCCAGCAGCGCGACGATGAAGATGAGCATCGTGAAGAACGCAGCGGTGATCATGATCGGTCGACCCGCAGCCCCCTGCTCTTCGAGCAACACGACGGATGCGACGAACGTCACCGCGGCGGCGACGATGTACCACGGGACCCGCCCCCCGAATCCTCGAATATCACCGCTGATGAACCCGACGACCCCGACGAAGCTCGCCGTCAGGAACACGGTCGCGATGACGATGAGCACCCCCACCCGCAGGAGGAATCCGTCGCCGCGCCGTCGCATGGGGCCGGCCATACTCGGAGGTACAGCCGAACCCGACAAAAAGAGTGCCGTCCCCTGCCTGCGGGGTCTCAGCCTGCCTGTCCGACCTCAGCGGCAGCCTCCACCGACTCGCAGGCTGGCAGGAGCTGCTTCGCTGGACAGACCTCTGTGAAGCTGCTTTGGATCATGTTGAGCGCTGCGAAGAGTGACAGGCCGATGCCCCACGGGTGCACCACGAGGCTCAGGACGATCCCGATGAGCACGACCGAACCACCCAGCCGTCGAATGTGGAGCTGACACGTCTTTCCCATGTATTGTATATATTGTGCATACTATTCAATACTCCGGTGAATCAGCGGTAAGGGACGCAACAATTACCACCCCCCTCCAGGCTAGTGGTGATATGGTGTATCCTGATGATATCAGATGTTTGTTCAGTGCCGAACTGCGGCACACCGATGATGGGGCCTACGTCATCGATGTCCCCGACCGCGAGCTTTCGATGGGGACACTTGATCCGCACGAGCGGTATCAGGTGGCACTCATGCCGCTCACCGGGGATGCCGATCGTCCCGCAGCGCCAGTCGAGGTGGGTGATGAGCGGACGGTCGAGATCGAGACCATCGGCGAGCAGGGCGATGGCATCGCACGCGTCGAACGCGGATTCGTGATCATCGTGCCCGACACCGACGTCGGCGAGCGCGTGCGCGTGGAGATCACCGATGTGAAGCAGTCGGTCGCGTTCGCGACGGTGGTCGAGCGGATCTCGTACTACGAATGATGCTCTCGGCGGTGCGTGGCCTGTTCACCCACGAGCGCACCCCTGATGGGACAGCCCTACACAGGCGCCAGAGGTGGCAGATGGCGCCACAGCATTGATGTCCGCTGAGGCTCCTGATGTGAGCATCCGATGAGGCAGAGACACCATGGGTGAGGACCAGCTCGACGACGTCAACCGTGCGATCATCAGGGCCCTGCAGGTCGATGCACGGGGGCAGTCATCGACGGCGATCGCAGAGGCTGTCGGAATCTCTGACTCGGCAGTGCGCAAGCGCATCGCCCGCCTCGAGGAGAGGGGGATCATCCGTGGATACCACGCTGATGTGGACTATCCGACGGCGGGGTATCCGCTCCGGATGCTGTTGTACTGTACCGCCCCGATCGACCGTCGTGGTGCCATCGCTGATCAGATCCTGTCCGTCGCCGGGGTCATCCGTGTGCAGGAGCTGCTGACCGGCGAACGGAACCTCCTCGTCACCGTGGTCGGGCAGACAGATGCGGATATCACCCCGGTGGCACAGGCCATCGTGGAGATCGGGGCGACTGTGGCCGATGAGGTCCTGGTGCGCTCCACGGCGATGACGCCTTTCGACGGCTTTGAAACGAACGAATAGGTCCAATTTTTACAATTAAAGACCGATTCAATCGATATCATCAGATTTACATAGGTTTCTGTTCGACAGCGGGTAGTGTCCGACGCATCACTTCAGCAGCTCACCCGAGGCGGTCCCGGAGCCGGGACGGTGATGCTGATGGTGGCCGCTGTGGGTTCGGCGGTGACGGCTGCGGGTCTGTGGTGGACCACCGGCGATCTTGCGGCCATAGGTCTCCGCATCGATGGCCTCACCATCACCATCTGGGTGTTCGCCGCGATGATCACCGCGATCATCGGTGGCTACAGCCTCCGGTACATCGACCCGGTCGACGGCCGTGATCGGTTCCTCGCCAGGATGGGTGGATTCTGGGTCTCAGTCGCCGCCTTCGCCGCCGCTGATCACGTCGCTGTCGTCGCAGTGACGTGGCTGGTGATGTGCTGGCTGATGGTGGGGTTCATCCGTCATGACCGGGCCGCAGGTGTTGCGAGGCGGTCACATCAGTACGTGCTCCGATGGTTCCTCCCCGCCGCCGTCGCACTTCTGGGTGGTCTGATCGGGATATGGTGGTGGGGCGGTGTGACGCATCTGTCGGCACTGCCGATGGCGATCGGGAGGTCCTCCCCCCTCGAGATGTCGGTGGTCGCGGCCGCTGTGATGCTCACAGCGGTGATCCAGGGCGGCCTCTTCCCGGCGCACCGGTGGCTGGTCGTGTCGATGTGCGCCCCGACGCCTGCGAGTGCGCTCATGCACGCCGGGTTCGTCAACGCGGGCGCGGTCATCGTCATCCGGACTGCCCCCCTCCTCGACGGGACCGGGTGGGCCCTCCCCCTGCTCGCTGTCGTCGGTGCGGTCAGCGCCATCGTCGGTGGCCTGCTGCATCAGGTCACCGCCGACCGCAAGCTGCAGCTGTCGGGGTCGACCTCGGCACAGATGGGATTCATGCTGCTGCAGCTTGGGCTCGGACTCGCGACCGCAGCGGTGGTCCATCTCATCCTGCACGGCTGGTACAAGGCTGGTCGGTTCCTCTCGATCGGTGACCTCGACTGGCTCCATCGTGACGTGGACTCCGTAGTCGCCCCTCGACCGACCGTGATCATAGTAGCCGTCCTCGCGGGCGTCGGGCTGTTCGTGATGCTCACACGGAAGCTCCTCACCGGCGGCACGGCGTGGCTGCTCGTCGGATTCGTCGCGGTCATGATCGCCCGAGGTGCGCTGGCGATCGAGCGTCGCCCCCTGCCGTCGGTCCAGCGGGGTGGGCTGGTCATCGGCGCAACTCTGGTGGGCATCGGTGGGTACGGTCTCCTCTACCGTGCGGTGGATCCCCTCATCGCACCTGTCGCATTCCCGCTAATCCCGCCATCGATCGATGTGATCCATATCGGGATCATCATGGGGTTCGCCGGATTCGGATTGCTCTCGCACCTGGGGGTTGGTCGGGAGGTCACCGGGCTGTATGTGTGGCTCGTTGACCAACTGCAGGTGCCCGCTGACGTCTGGGGGGACCGGGCGTGAGTCCGCGCGCCGCGGGGGCCCTCACCGGACTCCGAGACCGCCTGGCACCGCTGTGGCCACTGCATTCGTTCGTGGCGACCAATCCACTCAACGGTCGCACCAGCGAGCAGTTCGAGGTAGCCCTCCGTTCCGCCATCGATGACCCCCTGCTGGGCGGCTCACCGGGCGGTGACTCCACGCCAACGGAGGCCACCGCGGCAGACCGGATCCTGATCAAGTGGCTGAGCCAGTACTGTACGGCTGACCAGGTCACCTGGCAGCCGCCGTTCCCGATGGATGATTTCCTCACCTTCGCCAGAGCATATGCCCAGGCCGACCCTGCCGTGGTCGACCCAGCACCCTTCGATGGTGGCGCGTCCGCAGCCGAGGTGCTGGAGACCGCCTTCATGCGTGCTCCCGCCGATGATCCAGCGGACCTCCTGGCCGCACAGCTGCAGGCGATCCCCGGCTGGGCCGGGTACGTGATGGCCCTGGCAGATGACCCCGCACGGTCGCCCGGCATCTCTTTGGCGCAGGTGTGTGCTGTGCGGCTCCTCCTGGCTGCGGCGGTCGACGAACCCCTCCGCAGCCTCGAGGACCCGGTCGCCTCGGAGGGCTGTGTGGGGATCGACCGTCTCGAAGCGGCCGAATCCGCGCTCCGCGAGCGCCTCCACGCGGCTGTCGCATCGCCCGTGTCATCCCAGAACGCACCCACCGCGGCGCTGTGCTTCTGTATCGACACCCGGTCCGAGCCGATCCGACGCGCCCTCGAGGATCAGGGGCCGTACAGGACATACGGTGCACCTGGGTTCTTCGGTCTGCCGCTGTCCCGCAACTCCGCGACGCACGGCCCGCAGCTGGCCTGTCCACCCCTGTTCGAGGACCTCGGTCGGATCACGGATGCTCCACAGGCGGCCACGGGAACATCGCACCGGTGGCTCAGCCACCTCACGGACGTCCTCCATGGGCTCGAGACGGGCATCGTGACCGCCTACAGCACGGTCGAAGCCAGGGGGTGGGTCGACGCGCTGTGGCTCACCGCCTGCACCGTCCATCCCGCCTGGGGTGCAGATAGCCTACGGTCTCGGCGAGACGGTGGGGTGGGAAACTTGGAGATGGATCAGGACGCCGCCATCGAACACATCGCCCAGCTGTTCGACCAGGTCGGCTTGGATGTCACCATCCCGGTGATCGGCTTCATCGGCCACGAGAGCCGCTCTCGCAACAATCCGCACGGCTCTGCGCTCGATTGTGGGGCCTGCGGCGGCCACAGTGGGGTCGCGAATGCGCAGGCGCTGGCGACGCTGTGCAACGACCCGGCGATCCGTGCGGGACTTGCTGCCCGCGGTGTCACCATCCCCGATGACACGATCTTCGTCGCTGGTCGCCACGAGACCACGACTGACACCGTCGAGCTCGTGGGGGGAGCCCCCGACGGGCGCCCGCTCACGGCGATCCGGACCGCGCTGGCGCGCGCGGGCCGGACCGTGGCGCGCTCCAGAGCCGGCTCGGTCACCCATGCACGTTCGCGCGCCAATGACCTCGCACAGCCCCGGCCCGAATGGGGCCTCGCACGCAACGGTGGGATGATCGTCGGCCCACGGAGATTCACAGCGGGAGCGGACCTCGGTGGTCGCACCTTCCTGCAGTCGTACGACCACAGACGCGATCCAGACGGAGATGTGCTCGCGAGCTTGCTCGCCGGACCCGTCCGGGTCGCACACTGGATCAACTCACAGTATCTCTTCTCGACCCTGCTGCCCGATTCACTCGGCGCGGGCTCGAAGCTGTATCACAACCCACTCGCTGCGGTCGGGGTGCGGATGGCCGGCTTCGGCGACCTCAGGCGGGGGTTGCCACGTCAGTCAACTCACCTGCCAACCGGCGAGGCGTATCATGCGCCGGTCCGACTCCAGGTACTCGTGATCGCCCCCCCGGAGACGGTCGCCGCTGCACTCGCGGACACGCCCGCAGTCGCGGGCCTGCATGCGCGGGGGTGGCTTCAGATCGGGGTGGTCGACCCAGCCACACCTGGGGAGGTCATGCCCCCTCAGCTCCCAGCAGAGGTCCGACCGGCTGGGATCGGGACCTGAGCGGTGCGGACGAGCTGCCCGATCACCATCCCCACGACGATCCCACCGCCGTGGGCGACGATGTTCGTCATGCCATCGGGACCCTGCATGCTCGCCGGCAACAGCCCGATGAAGAGGAACACGCTCCACGGGACAGCCACGAGGAGGGTGTAGAACAGCTCTGGCCGCTCCCGTGCCCACGCCCGCAGTCGCGCACGGCCCCACCACAACAGCACACCCCCAGCGACTATGAGCACGGCGAGGCCAGCCCATCCGATGATGGGCGCCACCTGCCCGTTCACCGTCTGTAGGCTCAGCATCATCCCCAGGATGTATCCACCGCTCACCAGCGCGCCGAGTCGTCCACCCGCCGCCCGCATCGTGAGCATGACCACCTCATAGATCAGCAGTCCCGTCATCACCCCCACCATCCCCGACAGCCCACGGTCGAGTGAGATATTCACCGTGAGGACCGCATCGTACGCCACCAGGCTCAACACCGTTGTCGCGAGCGGTCCGACCACCGTGACGATCGCCGCGATCCTCCGCCCACGGCGGGCCTGTCCCCCCAGTCTGATCAGCTGTACCCACGCGGTGTACGCGAAGCTGAAACTCACAACGTTCGACCACAGATGCTCTGCGTCACGGTGGATCACGACGGCTGTCATGAACTGATACCACTGTGGGTCGCGGTGATCCAGTGCTAACACCAGCTGTTGGTCGGGTGCCATGAGGACGAACAGGAGAATCGATGCGACCGGAAACATCACCAGGATTCCCGTCGGCGCCACCGCACGCCATGTCATATCAGACGCTTGACTGGAGGCATCATTAACTGTTGGCCCGGGGTAGGATTATGCCGCTGCCCCGTGTGTGCACACGTATGGACCAGGCGACATACGATCATCTCATGTCATCGCTGACACCGAGCGAGGCGGTCGATGGGGTCACCAGCTACCGGAACACGGTGGCGATCGCCTGTCCCGCCTGCGATGACCCCTTCGATGACCTGGTCGTCTGCGCGGAGGAGTACTCCAGCCTCGAGCTGAGCATGCTCTTGGACATCTGTGTCACACGGTTCGATGATGAGATCATGTTGTTCACCCACAAGCACTGATCAGGCAGGTGGCAGCCCCTCAGGGTCGACGACCTCGCCGTCCTCGACGGTGACCGCACCGTACGCCCGGATCGTCCCTGCGTCCAACCCGAGTTCCTCGATGAACTGGCGGTAGAGTCGCTCTGCGGTCTCCGTCTCCTTCTGTCGACGCGACGCGTGCGCACAGAGCTCATCGACCGACTCCTCGACGGCCTCCTCATGGACGATCCAATGGTTGATTAGGTCAGACAGTCGGCGGATGGGCGACGTGAAGTGCCCGTAGATGTCGAAGTTCAACGCGTAGTGTCCACCGAAGGGATCCGCCATGTACTTCGCGCGCGGCATGACCTTCAGGACGGCTCGTTGGATCCGATTGAGATGGCGGGGCGCTGCGCTCTCGAGCGCCTCATTGACCGCGCGCCGCGGCGCATCGTACCCGGCACGTGAGATCGACACTCCATCGATCTCAACGATCTCCCGCAGTGCCTGATCCCACTGGGATGGTGTCGGCTGTGGGTGGACGCGGTACATCGCCTCCACACCACGGTTCCACATCAGCTCATGGGTGACCGCCCGGTTCGCCTTCAGCATCGCCTCCTCGACGATCGTGTGTGCGCGGTCCCGCCGCGGGTTCAGCACCAGGGACCCATCCGCCTTGCGTTGCTCGTGGAGCCCCTCAGCCAGCGTGTACATCTCCCCGATCGCATCGGCCAGTGGGTGTGCATCCCCATCGAGAATCGCCTCTGCCTCACGGTACGTCAACCGCGCGTCGGAGTGGATGATCGACTTGTGGATGTCGATCGACTCGAACGAGAGCGTCTCGGGGTCGAGCTCCATCTCCACGGTGTGCGCCAGCCTGTCCTCCGCAGGCACGAGCGAACAGACCGTCTCGGCGAGCACCGGTGGTAACATATGGACGGTGTACCCCGGCAGATACACCGTGTTCCCCCGCGCGATCGCCTCGGTCCACATGGCCGTCCCTGGCTGGACGTAGTGGCTCACATCGGCGATGTGGACCCACAAGCGGATCGTGGACTCCTCGGTCACGATGGAGATCGCATCATCGAAGTCCTGGGCATCGATCGGATCGATCGTCCATGTGGGCAGGTCTCTGAGGTCCTCACGGTCGTCGATGGCCGCCTCGATCTCCCCGGCGACATCCGTGGTTCGCTCGAGCACCTCCGTGCGCACAGCACGCGGGAACCGATCGCCGATCTCGAACTCCTCGAACAACGACCGCCGCTTCTCCGCCAGGCGTTCCGCCTGGGTCGGGGTGATCTCCACGGGGTGCCCCCCACCGTCATCCGACTCTACGTCAGCCATGTCGGCACGACGATGACACGCAGATTAGTCCTTCTGCCCGTCGACCGCCTCGCCTCGTGCCAGGAATGCGCGCAGCATCTCCTTCTGGGACGTCACCACCCCCTCGATCGCACAGAGACGCTCTTCGACCCCCATTCGGGGATGATGGCACCGTGCATCGTCGCACTGTGCACAGAGGTACTCGAAGCGTTTGTCTCGGCGGTCGAAACGATCACCGAAGCGGTCATACTCGCGGGCACCAGCACGCTCGACCTCCGCACCACAGGCGATGCACACGACCTGTGTGTCCCCGAACGGGATCATGGATACACTAGCCCAGTCCCCCGATGCAATAAGCGGCCGGTCCTGCGGATTTATCCATCCGGACAATCCAGCTATCACATGCAGGTGCGATCGCGTCATCACCTCCGAGCAGACGCCGCTGAGACCGTCTTACAGACCGTCATGGAGCAGACTGGGGTGGCGATCGATGCGGATGCAGTCGAGAAGGTCGAGTTCACCGATCATGCTCGCGCGATCATCAGCATCGACGGTCATCCAGACCTTGCGATGTACGGGGATGAGCCCTTCCTCACCGTCTCGGGTGCGAACCGGTACCACCCCGACCGCCACATCGTGACGGTCGACGCGGGGGCGGTCTCCTTCGTCGCCAACGGCGCCGACATCATGCGCCCGGGCATCGTCGAGGCCGACCCCACGATCGCGGCTGGTGATCTGGTCTGTGTGCGTGAGGAGACCCACGCGAAGGTCCTCGCGGTGGGTCGCGCACTCACTGATGGCGCGTCGATGCCGGGCGACAGCGGTCGGGTCGTCGAGACGATCCACCATGTGGGCGATGACCTGTACGCCCTCGAACTGTAGCCTACTGGAACCCGATCCGACCGTCCCCACCCGAGAGCACCGGCCCACGGGAGCCACCTTTGAACTGCTCCTGCATCTCCTCGTAGTAGCCCATGATGTCGTCGGTGATCGTCGGTCGCACCGCCTCCATCGCCTTGCGGAAGTGCCGCATCTCGATCTCATCAGCCCCGGCATCATCGCGGAGCGCCTCGATCGCCGCCTCCCGTGCGATCGCCTCCAGATCAGAGCCCACGTAGCCGTCGGTGATCTCCGCGATCTCGCGGAGGCTCACATCCGGTGCCAGTGGCGAGTCCTGTGTGTGGATCTTGAGGATCTCCTCGCGCCCCGTCTCA
>UEYW01000020.1_pt1 | contig 8880 bp, 6 predicted proteins | sample 1903741 | NCBI WGS metagenome assembly UEYW01 (sample SAMEA4776353, study PRJEB27445) | saltern metagenome | biome: Hypersaline environment; feature: solar saltern; material: Pellet | place: Spain | collected 2012-08 | depth 0 m
CGCCGTCGGCGATCTCTGCGGCCACCGCGGGGGTGCCCCAGTGCAGCTCGGGGTCGTCCGGGTCGAAGTGGTCGAGCAGCCACCGCACCGCGCTGGTGACGCTGCCCTGTACGACCACGAGCCCCGCCAGCGAGGCGGCGGGTGTGCCGCGGCCGCTGGGGTCAAACGACTCAGTCTTGTTTGTTGTCATACGTTACAAAACGAACAGGACATGTTAATAAGCTGAGATATCGGCAGTGCTCTCCGGCCTCCGTTCATGACAGGCACACTTATGAAGGGTACATGAATCATCATCTGGGTGCAGATTGCACACCGGTGCAGGAGACGGCTTTGATGCCTCACTAACGCGAGAGAACCCTGTAAGCAGGCGAGTGCAATCATATCACAAAACCGATATGAAGTTCCAATGGAGTGCGTGTCCCTGAGCAGACCTCAGGGGAGGCGCCGAGGGTAGGCATCGCCGACACTCGGGCAGTCCCACCGGAGGTCGCACGCCGCACAGGTTGCTGTATCAGGAGCTTCCTCAGGCGGAGGTGCCGGCCACCGGTTCGCGTGGCGATGGGCCTCGATCTCATCCACGGAGGATGCGAACGCCTCGACCGCGTCGTCGATCGACGCTGGGTCGAAGGGGACCTCCACGGTCGCTGCCTCCGCATCAGCCTCCCCGAGGAAGTAGAGGATGGCACGCTCCGGCAAGGTGCCATTCTTCACCTCGAACAGCCGCGCGTACACCTGCATCTGGAACCGGTAGTTCCGCATATCGGGCCCATCCACCGACGGCCGCCGTCCCGCCTTGTAGTCCCAGATCTCCCAGGTGCCCGGATCGTCTCGATCATCATTGCTCCGGGCCAGGACATCCACGGTCCCCTCCAGGACGAACTCATCGTACGCCCCCTGGAGATGGTGCTCCGTGTCTCGCACCATAGGGTACAACGTGGGACCCTGCTCCCGGTTGAACCGCTGGATGTACTCGAGTGCGACCGCCTCTGCCTGCGCGCTCAGCGGGAACACCCCATGGGCCTGCAGCGACTGGCTCACCGCCGTGAAGTAGCCCTCGACGGTGGCATCATCGGGGACCTCCCCGCCTCGGACGCCATCGATCTGCCCGCTGTAGTGCTGATGCAGGCGGTCCAGGGTGCGGTGGACCACGTGCCCGAAGAACAACTGGCCCGTCCCTTCAGGGCGGTATCCGAGGTCGGTGAAATGGCCGTACTGGCGTGCACACCGGCGATAGGAGATCACATCGCCGGTGACGCTGTAGCGCCGCCGTGGACCCCCACCATCCACCTGTGGATGATCGATGCCATCGATGAGTGCGAAGTCGTCAGGACCGCCCATGAGCCGACCCTCCGCGGCGAACCACTCGCCATCCACTGGCGTCCCTTCAGCGTCGCAGCCCAGCGCGGCAGGTTCCGCCTCGTGGGGATCGTCGGCCAGCACCAAGAGGTCCTCCGCGCGGGAGTACTGGACGTACAGAAGCCGGACACGATCAGCGGCCGCGCGCTCCTCGTCGGACCCCGTCGGAGACAGCCGAGAGTACGGGGCCAACTGTTCCTCGAGAAAGTGTGCACCACCCGGGTACGCCCCGAAGTTGAGCGTCCCCGCGAACACCACCGGGAACTCCAGGCCCTTCGCCTGATGGACCGTCATCACCTGGACGTACCCCGCCGGCAGGGCGTCGTACGGGTCCTCCGGTTCGTCGAAGTCCTTCGTCGCCACGAACTCGACGAATCGGCGGTAGAACTCTCGGAGCCACCGGCCGGAGATACGACCCTGGTGTCGAGCGCTGATCCGCACCGGTTCGGGGTGGACCTTGCTGTACGCGTCCAGCAGCGTCGAGATGCGCGCGAGTCGCACCGCCCGGTTGGGGTCCTCCTCCCGCCAGGTGCTGAACGGGTCGACCGAGAGCACCCGATAGAAGATCGCCTGGAGCGTGTCGACCTCCGCCCCGACCGGCATCGCCTCGATCGCCGCCTGTCCCTCCGAGAGGTACCTATCGAGCGGTCCGCCCCCATTGCGCTCCCGGTGGGCCTCAAACTCCTCTCGCCATGTCCGCAAAGTGTCATGGAGCGCATCCGACCCCGCGAAATCCGGTGCCGCACTCACCCGCCCCTCCGGATCGAGCAGCGTCACCAGCGCCCCCATCAGCAACTGGACCTCCTGCTGATCGAGCAGTGCCTTGCTGCGTGGGTTGTAGACCGGGATATCTCGGCGTGTGAAGGCCCGTTCGTACACCCCTGCATACTTGGGGACCCGTGTGCTGCGGAGCAAGACCGCCACCTGGCTGTAGTCGTCGATCGCACCGGTCTGCATGAGATGCTCGGTCAACGCGGCAACCTGCTTAGCAGGCTCCATCTGGGCACTATCCAGTGCGATCAGTCCCGCCCCCTCATGGGGAGCTGCAGCGGCTGGGTTCAACGGGGCCTTCTCACCCGCACGGACCGCCATCGGCAGTTCGGGGTGGTTCCCGATGAATTGGTTGATCCACGCCACGATGTCGGGATGCGAGCGGTGATTGTTTCGCAGTTGGACCTCCACTGGGTCGGCCCCCAGATGCCTAACACACTGCTCGCCGAATCGGACCATGCAGGCGACAGATCCACCGCGAAACCGGTACAGCGCCTGGTCGTCATCTCCCACAACGGTGATGTTCCCCTCACAGGCCAGCGCCAGCATGAGGTAGATCGCCTCCTGGAGCGGGTTGGTGTCCTGATACTCGTCGACGAGGACGTGCTCCAAAGGTGGTACCTCTGCGTCGGCATCACCCAGGAGGAACCGCTCGCCGACATCCGATGTGAGGAAGTCGGTGAAATGCCGCAGTTGGCCCGCGAAGTCCACCCGGTAGTGTTCGCGCAGTGTCGTCTCGTATGAACGCACCTGCCGTGCGAGAGCCTGCAGGACGGGTTCATCTGCTGCGGCCAGTGCATCCACGTCGACATCGTACTGCCGCGCCGCGTTGAGGATGGTGATCATCGCGTCTGTCGCCAGCCACTCGTCGGGGGTCTCCCAGGGGCGCAGCCGGAAGTCCACGGGATCGAAGAACTTGGACACCGCTTCATGTGACCGGAACCATTCGGTGCCCTCCACGTGCTCGTGCACGAAGAAGCGCTGGTCGTCCGCATCCAGCAGCTCGAGGTCGATGTAGTCGGGGTACCGGAACTCGCGCATGATCTGGTCACACAGCCCGTGCAGGGTCCCCACTCGCACGTTCTCGACCGCCACCTGGTCGCCGTAGCCGAACGCCTCGACCGTGGCGATCAGCCGATCCTCGAGTTCGGTCGCACCCTTGTCCGTGAACGTCGTCAACATGATCGACTCGGGGGCCACCCCATCGACGAGCAGCAACCGAAGCGTGCGGATGATGAGCGCCTCCGTCTTGCCCGTCCCGGGTCCGGCGGTCACCCACAGCGGACCCGCCTCATGGGCCAGCACCGTCTCCTTCGCATCCTCGATCTCCCAGCCACGCACAGTGTGCCATCGCTCACGGAACGCCTCCAGGGTGAGGGTCGTCTCATCGGCGAGTGCGCTGACCATCGTTACACCTTCTTACTCACCCAGCGTCATGAGCGTATGCGTCCTCAGGCCTGCGGCGGCCGACCCCGCTCAGTGGGTCAGCCCTGGCTCGTACTCGATGGGGTCGGTCAGGCCGGCGTTCGCGAACGCCTCCAACCGGTAGGCGCACGAGTCACAGGTGCCGCACGCAGGCGGGGCCTGCCGGTAGCAACTCCACGTCTGCCCGAACGGGACACCCAGGTCGCTGCCTCGCTGCACGATCTCGGTCTTGCTCCACGTCGCGAACGGACTCGCGATCGTGATCGAGGTCTCGGGCTTCGTCCCCAGGTCAGCCACGTGCTGGAACGCATCGAAGAAGGCGGGGCGACAGTCGGGGTAGCCGGCGTAGTCCTCAGAGTGTGCACCGATCACCACCCTGGAGCACCCCGCGGTCTCTGCGAACGAGACCGCCATCGACAGCAGGTTGGCGTTGCGGAAGGGGACGTACGAGGTCGGGATTGTCTCCGAGGTCACATCCGCATCGGCGACCGGGATGGCCGCATCCGTCAGGCTGGAGCCCCCGATGCGTCGCAGATGCTCGGTGTCCACCGTGAGGAACTGCTCGACATCCAAGGCAGCGGCGAGGTCGCGTGCACACGTCGCCTCGATGTCGGCGGTCGTCTGCCCGTAGGAGATGTGCAGGGCGTGCAGGGCGAACCCATCCGCCGCCGTCTCATAGGCGGCGGTGGCACTGTCCATGCCCCCAGACAGCAGCACCACCGCAGCGTCATCGCCCGTCATCGGCCGGGAGCATCCTCCCAGAGGTCCACATGCAACCGTGGGGTGTACCGGAAGCCGTGCTCCATGGCCAACTCCGCCACCAGCCTGCGGGTCCGCTCCAGTTGGGCCGTGGTGACCCCCTCGGGCATCAGCAGCACATCCTCAGGGGCGATCGGCCCACCCAGGGCAGCTTCCAGCGAGGCCAGGAGGTCGGTTATCTCCGGCATATCAGATCGCTCGGTGATGACGAACTTTAGTTGGTGAGTGTACCGACGCAGCAGGTCCGCGAGCACCGCGATATCTATGCGCTTGGCCTCATGCCGCTGTGTCCACACCCCCGGTGTGTCCGGACTGTTGGCGACGGTGGGTGTGCTCGACGCGAGTTTCGGGCTGATGCTCAGCAGGTCGATTGGTGCCTCCGTCCGCATGGTCCCGTTCGTCTCCACCGTGATGTGCATACCCTGAGCCGCAAAGGTGTCGATGACGTCCGCGATCGCGTCATGGATGAGGGGCTCCCCACCGGTGATCACGACGTGATTGCTCGGATGCTGGTCCATGACCTGCTCGATGACCGCCTGGGTGGACATGACACGGTGCCGTGGCTCCCAGGAGGTGTGGTAGGAATCGCAGAACCAGCAGCGGAGGTTGCACCCACTCGTGCGGAGGAAGACCGACGGTTGCCCGGCGAGTTTGCCCTCCCCCTGGATGGAATAAAACAGTTCGTTGATCGGAAGGCCCACCTCATCGGTGGCGGTCGACTGGGCGACCGGGGGGGCGTCGTTCACCGGCATCTCAGTGTGCTGCGAGTTCGCCGGTCTCTGCGACACGCACCGACACATCCTCGACCGTCGGCGGCAACTCGCGAAGCAACAACTCCCGCAGGTGGACGCTCATCATCTCCGCTGTGGGTGGGTCCGGCAGCACGACCACTGCGTCCTCCTCACCGGCATCGCTGAACGCTGTGACCAGAGGATCGCCCTCCTGTAAGAGGAATCGATGATCCCAGCGATCGATGAGGCTCGTCACCTCGCCTTTGTCCACTATCCATCCTTCAGAGGTGAGGTTGCCACGAACATCCACACTGATTTCGTAGTTATGCCCGTGTGGACGGCTGCATTTGCCGTCATGGTGCAGCAGGCGGTGACCACTCGAAATCCGGATGGGCCGATCGGCACCTATCTGGAGTGTCAACACGTCCGATGCTCCATCAGTGCTCTTGAGAGATTCGTCAGATAATACTTGGGGCATCCCCTGAGCATATCACAGTGTAGCTTTTAGACTTCTGCCGCGTGGTGAAAGTGAACCAGTTCCGGTGTGCACCCACATCCGGTTGCATTATGCCACACCGGTCAGACCACCAGGTAGAGCGATCATATGAGGTTCTATGTGCCTGAATGGGATGATCGGGTCGACGCCGATTACGACTTCGGGATGGACCTTCACCCGACGTCCTCCACTCAGGCGCGAGAACTCGCGTACATCTGGGATCTCTTCGAACCCGAGGACCTCCCGATCGACGGCGTGCTGATCTCACGGGAGCAGGTGGCATCACGGTCGGCGGATCGCCGAGAGGCACTCGATGCAAACGGGATCTATGCGGAGGGGCAACTGGGGATCCCGGGGTGGCTGCCCACGATCAGCGACTGCGGCGCCTGGGGCTACAAGACCCTCCCGTTCCCGCCATATGATAACGAGGAGATGCTGGCATTCTACGACCGCATGGACGTCGAAGTCGGGGTGACGATCGACCATCTCGTGCTGGGCAGCGGTGATCGGCGCCGACTGTATCTGGACCGGAGAAGCTTCACCGATACGTTCGCCCCGAAGGATCTGCCCGAGAGCCTCACCGATGCAGTGTCCGTGATGATCGCCGATTGGCCCGACCGCTGGCCGCCGTATGTGGAGGAAGTGGCACCACGGCTCACCGAGACGGCGGAGCCGTTCACAGAGGCGATGTTCACGGGGAGCGTCGATGAGGTGATCGAGAGCATCAGGACCCATCCGCGGGCGGTGTACCGTCCGGATGACGCGCAGTTCCGGTACGAACGGACCCTGGCCAATGCAGAGGAGATGTGGGCGACCCACCGGAGAGAGGGGTATCCGTACCGCCTGATGGCGGTCATCCAGGGCTGGGATCTCGAATCGTACCAGCGAGCCCTACAGACCGTGCTCGCAGCGGGCTTCCGGTACGTCGGCATCGGTGGGGTCGCGGGGAGCCGGGCTGACCAGATCCGGGAACTCGTGGATGTCCTCGGACGCGATATCAAGGCCCACACGGAAACGACCGGAGAGCGGGTCGATGTCCACATCTTCGGGTTCGCGAAGGAGGATGTACTCGAGGACATCGGCGCACGTGGAGTGACGAGTTTCGACAGTGCGAGCATGCTCAGAGCGGCGTGGACCGGCCCCAAAAACTACCATCTACACGGGGAGGGGCGATACGATGCGATCAGAGTGCGATACCCCTCACGCTCGGCTCCGATCAGTCGCCAACTGACGCAGGCTGCACGCGCCCGGGTCGTACTGCTGATGCTGCAGGCGTACGACCGTGGCGATCCGATCACCGAGGAGGTGCGACGGTGGGTCGAGGAGGTCTCGGTGGCGCTGGACCGTCTGCCAGACCAGTTGCAGACGATCCGGCGGGGGGATGACTTCGACGAGGATGCCGTCTCAGCGAGTCTGGGGCGGTTTGACGCACTGGTCGATGAGGCCCTGGTCCTGCAATCGGCGTTCGGTCGACCGTTCCGGCGACAGTTGGTGCGACAGCTCCGATCGGAGGCAGATGGAGAGTCCGTCCCCTGGACCGCCTATCTTGAGGTGGTCACCCATGCACATGAGGCACTCTCCACGGCAGTAAAGCAGTTGCTCGGAGCAATCGACCCGCAGAAAGACGCGGTCGAGCAGATCACACAGGCCGTGGGGCGGTACGCGGAGACGGTCGGTGATGCGCAGTATGTGTCGGGGTACAGACGGACGCTGATCGATCGACCATGGCGCCGATGCACATGCCCCATCTGCTCGACCATCGGGATCGATGTGGCGATCTTCCGTGGCAATGACCGCAACCGACGGCGGGGGTTCCACAACATGCACCAGTTCCATGAGGCGCTGACAGCGGTCATGCCGCGCATTGTGATCCTGTTCCATCACGCCCGTGGGTTCGATATAACCACTTCGATGGAGGAGTGGATCGCCGACCACCACCCAAGCTACTGGGAGCGGATACTGGCGTTCCCACAGGTGGACGTCGCTGTCGTGACCCCCGAGGGTGCGTATGAATGGTGGGATGGTGGATCGAGCAGGGGGTATCGCGGCCCTGTGTCACTGGAGCGGTATTTGAAGTACGATACGGTGCTCAGCGTGGGGGAGCATGCCACCAGTACCGATGCGCCGGGGATGCAGCGTCTGATCGATGGTGAGATGATCGGCGTCGAGGACCCCCAACAGTTGCATGCGACCCTCGCGGAGATGCTCGGTCGCGCCGATCAGGTGAGGCTGTCCCGGTTCCACTCATGAGGGTGTTGATCGTCGACCAGTGCTCGGCGAGCAAGGACGTCCCGCGGGGAGCAGAGGTGCTGTCTGCGGATGCGGTTCGAGCACGGACGGCCGGCGATGGCGAGCATCCCGATTCGGTGGTGGTCCCCGCGAACAGATTGTACGTGGGCAGACAGCAGCAGATGGTCCGGCGCGCGGTCGAGATTCTCCGGGATGCTGGGGATGAGGTGACTCTGGTGTACGTCAGCGCTGGGGTGGGGGTCGTCGATGAGACGGAGGCGATCCCACCCTATGAGGCGACCTTCGCGGGCCTCCCGAGGGGCGATGTGCGCAAGCAGGGGGATACCCTCGGGATCACCTCCGACCTGGCATCATTGGTGCGGCGTCCGTCTGAGGGGTGGGACCTGGTCGTGTTCACCCTCGGGGCGGCCTATTGGGAGGCGATTGATGCGGAGACTGTACTGGATGCTGCGGATCAGAACTCACCCATGGTGGGCTTCAACATCGAGCACATCGCCGACGGGGTTCCCGGGATGACGTCGCTTTCGGCCCGCCTGGAAGAGGCACGTGAACTCGAGGAAATCGTCATCGCGCTCAAGGGCAGATACCTGCTGCGATTCGCGCGGAATCGACGCCTCGATGGCGAGCCGGGAGACCATACCGAGCGGGTGCAGTACTTCAGACGGCCAGCCGACACACAGGCGTCGTTCGCCGGCTATGACTCCGAATCATCGTGAAGCCCGAGACATCGCCTCCCCAATCATGCCCATGGATGGTCATGCAGCGGGTGTGAAGACTCACCTCAGCCGGTCTGATGCGTGCTGGGCCCCATCCCGACACGGGGGCGGATGATCCAGTCGTCGGGGGACCGACCACCAGATGGCAGGTCGTTTTTTGTAGAATCTGAGCAGAGCTCCAGTGACCCATGCTCTACAGAGAACGAACCCTGCAGACCCCTCATGGCGAGTTGCACACGCCTGTACTCTTCCCGGTGAGCAACATCGGTACACGATCGAGTGACAACACTCCCGATTACACCAGGGTCATTCCCGAACTCAACACGGCGATGGTCAACGGCCGGGCGATCAGGCAGCGGGTCGATCAGTGGGAGAG
>UEYW01000021.1_pt1 | contig 8705 bp, 7 predicted proteins | sample 1903741 | NCBI WGS metagenome assembly UEYW01 (sample SAMEA4776353, study PRJEB27445) | saltern metagenome | biome: Hypersaline environment; feature: solar saltern; material: Pellet | place: Spain | collected 2012-08 | depth 0 m
CGGCGAAGCATGCCGACCAGCAGGTGGGCACCGACCACACGCTCGCCGATGGGGACGTCCTCCGGGTCGTCACCCGCCGGTGACCCTCACCCGGGGGCGAGTAAACATCCCGAACGATTATGCTATGCGCGTCGGTCGGTTGAGACGTTATCATGCCGATGAGACTGCTGGCCAGACAACAGCCGGGGAGCAGATGACAGACCGAGCGTGGTGGCAGGAGGCGGTGGTCTACCAGATCTACCCCCGGAGCTTCAACGACACCGATGGGGACGGCATCGGTGACCTCCAAGGCATCATCGACCGGGTGGGGTACATCGAGGACCTCGGCGTCGACGCCGTCTGGCTCAGCCCCATCTACCGCTCGCCACAGTACGACAACGGCTACGATGTGGCGGATTACCGGGCGATCGACCCGTTGTTCGGGTCGATGGACACCTTCGACGAGCTGCTGGAGACGCTACATGATCGCGACATCCGGCTGATCATGGACATGGTGGTCAACCACAGCTCCTCGGAGCATGACTGGTTCGAGGCCTCCCGCACCGATCCTGAGGGCCCCTATGGTGACTTCTACATCTGGCGGGATGGCGACCCAGATACCCCACCGAACAACTGGGAGTCGGCCTTCGGCGGACCAGCATGGTCCTTCGATGACACCCGCGGGGCGTGGTACCTGCACCTGTTCGATGTGCACCAACCTGACCTGAACTGGGAGAACCCAGCGGTCCGGTCGGCGATCATCGAGGTGATGGGCTGGTGGTTCGAGAAGGGACTGGACGGTTACCGGATGGATGCGGTGAATCTGCTGTCGAAGATCGAGGGGCTTCCGGACGGGGACCCCGAGGCCGAGTGGGTGGGCCAGGAGCACTTCATCAACGGTCCGCGGCTGTTGGAGTTCCTCATGATGATGCATGATGAGGTGTTCGCGGGGACGGATACGATGGTCGTCGGGGAGATGCCACAGCTCGATGTGGCGGAGGCGCACGAGTTCATCGATGGTGGACCCTTCGACCTCGTGTTCCCCTTCGAGCACGTGGACCTCGACTTCGGTCCGGGAGGACGCTGGGACGTGCGGCCCATCGAGCTCAGCGAGCTCAAGGCGGTCTTCGACAAGTGGCAGCGGGCGATGGCCCAGTCAGGCTGGAACACGCTGTTCTTCGAGAATCATGACCAGCCCCGCAGTGTCTCCCGTTTCGGCGATGACACGACCTACCGCTACGAGTCAGCGACCGCACTCGCGACGATTCTGTTCGGGCTGCGGGGCACGCCATTCATCTATCAGGGACAGGAGATCGGGATGACGAATCGCACGTTCCCCACGCTGCAGAGCGTCCATGATGTCGACACCATCCGGAACGTGCAGGCGAAGCTGGATGCGGGGGAGATCGGCTCGTATGAGGAGATTCAACCGGTGATCGAGCACCGCTCACGGGACAACAGTCGCACTCCCGTCCAGTGGGACGATTCGCATGCTGCGGGGTTCACCAGCGGCAATCCGTGGATCGCGGTCAATCCCAACTACCCGGAGGTCAACGTCGCCACCGAGGAGGAGCGAGACGCGTCGATCCTCCGCTACTACCGGGAGCTGATCGCACTGCGATCGACCGATCAGACGCTGATCGATGGTGAGTATGAGCTGCTCGCGCCCGCGCACGAGGCGTTGTACATCTTCACCAGGACCGCAGAGGCGGACCAGCGACTGGTGGCGATCAACCTCTCAGCGGATGAGGAGACGATCGAGCTGACCGAGCTCCAGGATGATGCAGAGGTGCTCATCGGCAACTATGATGGGTCCGCACCAGGGGGTCCCGAGCTCAGGTTGGCGCCATATGAGGCCCGGATCTACCAGCAGGAGGTCTGAGCCTCATCCCAGCGTCGCAACCCGCACCTCGCAGGAGGGGCAGACGAGCGTGTCGGCAGGGATCTCACCCGTGCCATGGAAGCCCCCGCAGCAGTCGACCTCCGTGCCCTGCTCGAGGGGGGTCGCACACGCGGGACACTCGGTGAGGAACATCCGACAGACACGCGCGATCTGCAGGGGGCGGGTCGGATCGTCGGTCAGCGTCGTCGCGGCACTCACCGCGGCGAGTTCAGCGATGACCGCCGGCCGGGTCAGCCAGGTCTCCTCGAGGGCATGGGTCGCATCGGTCGACAGGGCGACCCACTCATCACCGCCCATGCGGACCGGCCGTGCTGACCGTGCCGGTGAGACCGACGCCGCCTCGGCCGCGAGCTCCGCCAGCGTCGTCCCACGGTACCCACGGATGGCCGTATCCCATGCGGATGCGAACGCTGCGGACGGGGCGATGACCCCATCTGCCTCCACCAGCAGTCCCGCACCGAGGAGGTCCTCCAGGTCGCTGGCAGCATCGTGCTGTGCTGCTGCACCGACACTCCCTGTCATCTGCGGGTGGGGATGATCGAACCACCTACGGAGTCCGGGCACAGCCGCCACGAGTGCTGGGGCGAACCGCGGCGTGTACGGGATGAGATAGCCGCGTACCGCGATCGCAGCGACCCCCAGCACCGCGGTCACCGCCCCGATCGGCGGACTGATGACGCCGATGAGGAGGGCCAGCACGGCCAGGATGACGAGGTTGACACCGGTGCAGGGCCAGCATCGCCGGGGACCGGTGTAGGCGGGACGACGCAGCCGTGCGATGCGTGTCCGGACCGGGTCCATCATCGTACCTAAGATGCAGCGAGGAGACAAAGACAGTTCGCGTCTCATTTATTTACCACAGATTGAGTAAAAACCATATTTATATTAATGATTGTTGCTTATACACACTGATGTCCGACACTCAACCAACCAACGGCGTCACGCGACGACAGTACCTCGCCGCGGCGGGTGCCCTGGGGGCAGCGGGTCTGGCAGGGTGCACAGGCGGGCAGGACGATGAGGGGACGGCGACCCCCACGGGGACCCCCAGCGGTGATGGGGCGGTCACCATCCAGTTCGCCTCAGATTCGAACTTCGAATCGGCGGCGGATGAGATCATGCAGACACTCCGGGAGGATGGGGGACTCCCGGAGTACATCGACATCGAGTTCCTCTCCGGCTCGTTCGTCACCGGGGACCGCCTGGGACAGTACCAGCAGATCCTCTCGGCGGGCCAGGAGCGGCCGACGGTCTTCATGATGGACAACGGCTGGACGGTCCCGTTCATCGCTCGGGGGCAGTTGGCGAACCTCAGCGAGGTGCTCCCGAGCTCCATCGTGTCCGAGGTGCAGAACAACTACCTCGCAAATATGGTCGCCACCGCACAGGATCCCGGTGGGGACCTCTTCGGCATCCCACTGTTCGCTGACTTCCCGACGATCCAGTACCGCAAGGACCTGATGCGTGAGGCGGGCTACTCCGACAGTGAGTTCGACCGGTGGGCCACCGAGCCGATGACGTGGAGTCGCTTCGCAGAGGTCATCAGCGACACGATGGACGCGACCGACAAGACGGGCTTCAACTGGCAGGGTGCGGCCTACGAGGGCCTCTCCTGCTGTGACTTCATCGAGTTCATGGGGTCACACGGAGGGTCGTACTTCGGTGACTTTGACAACTACTTCGGCCCGATCGGTGACCGACCGATCACCGTCGAGGAGGACAACGTCATCAACGCCATCCGGATGATGCGTGCGTTCATTCACGGATCGAGCGATCCGGAGGCTGCGTCGGGCTATGCCAACATCTCACCGGAGGCGGTGGTGCAGTACAAGGAAGAGTCCTCCCGCGAGCCGTTCACGAACGGAGATGTGATCGCACTGCGGAACTGGCCCTACTCGATCAACATCAACGCCGCTCCGGACGTCTTCGGTGACGACCTGGGTGCGATGCCGATCCCGTACGCCGTCACGGAGGCCGACGCACCGTATGCAGGGGTCGGTGGCACGACATCAGCGCTGGGTGGATGGCATCTCACGCTGAACCCCAACGCGAGCCCAGAGCGCACGGAGGCAGCGATCGAGCTGTTCCGCGCACTCCAGACGGACGCCGTGCGGCTGCGGATGTTCGAGATCGGTGGGTGGATCCCACCGATCGCGGACCTGATCGCGACCGACCGGACACGCCAGCTGGAGACGATCGGGCCGTACGTGGACACCCTGCAGGTCGCCGGTGAGGCAGCACTCCCCCGCCCTGTGACGCGGGTGTGGCCACAGCAGTCGACACAGATCGCACGCGAGGTGAACGCAGCGATCCTCCAGGAGAAGACCCCCACGGTCGCGATGAGCGACCTCCGCGAGGCGCTGGAGTCGATCGAAGGGGCAGCGTGATCGGATCGGCGCATCGATGAGCTGCAGCGGCGTGGATGGGGAGGTCCGATGAGCTCCTCGACGCTGCCGGAGGGTGGCGTGCGGACGGTCCTCCGGCGGCCCGTCAGCCGTGCGGTCACCTGGCTGGAGAATCGCACGGAGGCGCAGTACGCGTACATCCTGCTGACACCAGCCATCATCGTCCTGACGGTGATCGCCTTCTGGCCGCTGCTGTCGACACTGCGGTTGTCCCTCTTCGCCGACAGCTACGGACTCGCGGCGGTCGGCGAGTTCGTCGGCGTGCGGAACGTGGTCGAGATCGTCTCGGGTGAGCGCAATGCGCTGCTGCCGGCGCCGTTCCTACCGGAGGTGTGGACGCTGAAGGGCCTCTTCGGTGCAGCGTTGACCGTGACCCTGCTGTTCACTGTCGTGAGCGTGGCCGTCGAGACGGTGCTCGGCTTCCTGCAGGCTCTGGTGCTCGATCAGGACTTCCGTGGCCGGCGGCTCGTCCGGGTGGCGATCATCCTGCCGTGGGCGATCCCCATCGTGGTCCAGGGGATGATCTTCTATCTCATGTTCCAGCCCAACGTGGGGTTCCTCGTGGGGACCGCGGAGAACCCGGCACTCCTGAACCGGCTGGGGCTGCTCTCGACGACCCCGCTTGCGGTCGCACAGGATGCGACGATGATCGTGATCGTGGGCGACATCTGGAAGACGACGGCCTTCATGGCACTGCTGATCCTCGCCGGGCTGCAGTCGATCGACCGAGGGCTCTTCGACGTCGCACGGGTCGCCGGCGCGACCGCCTGGCAACGGTTCCGGTACATCACCCTCCCACTGGTGCTTCCCGTGGTGCTCATCGCGATGCTGTTCCGCACGATCGATGCGATGCGGATCTACGGGCTGATCGAGACGGTGGCTGGGTGCAGCACCGTTCCGTCGCTGTCCTGTCTGGTCGTCACCACGTTCAACAACCGGATGCTTGGCTCTGCGGCAGCGATCGCCTTCGTGACCGCGGCGATCATCGCCGTGGTGGTGTCGGTGTACATCATCCGCTTCGCACGGGGGACTCAATGACCCCCGAACAGCGGACCGATGGTGGTGTGGTGACGCAGGGGCGCTCGGCTGATGGGGTGGGACCGCTCCGGCGGTGGGCTGAAGAGGCGATCTACGCACCGGGGCGACTCTACAGGGCGTTGTTCGTCGTCGCGATGCTCTTCTTCCTGCTGACGACGCTGTTCCCGTTCTACTTCCTGTTCGTGCTGGCGGTCGCACCGACGGGCGGAGCACTCCAACTGCTCCCTGCGCTTGATGCGATGAATCTCGGGGTGTTCCTCGATGTGTACCAGAAGGTGGACTTCCTGCGGTACATGTTCAACAGCCTCACCCTCGCACTGGTGACGACGATCTTCGTGTTGGTGATCTCCTCGCTGGCGGGGTACGTCTTCGGCCGACTGCGGTTCCCGGGACGACAGCCGCTGATGCTGATCATCCTCGCGGTGAGCTACTTCCCGCCGGCGGCGTTCCTGGTCCCGTTGTATCAGCTGTTCACGGGCAACGTGATCGCGGGAGTGAACCTGTACAACACCGCAGGGGCTCTCATCCTGCCGTTCAGTGCGCTGTTCATGCCGCTGTCGATCTTCATCCTCACCACCTTCTACCGGCAGATCCCAGATGGGTTGGAGGATGCGGCCCGCATCGAGGGGACGACCAGGCTGGGTGCACTGTTCCGTGTCATCGTGCCGCTGTCTGCACCAGGGGTCGCGACCGCAGGCGTGCTGACGTTCATCGCGGTGTACAACGAGTTCTTCTTCAGCCAGCTGATGAACAACGGGCAGCCAGAGAACTGGGCTCCGATCGTGGGTGGACTGCTGCAGCTGCAGCGGGCAGGGCAGTTCGAGGTGACCTACGAGGTGATGGCCGCCGGTAGCATTATGGCCGTGATCCCCGTCGCCATCCTCGTCGTGATCGCACAGGAGAAGATCGTGAGCGGCCTCACCTCGGGGGCACTCAAGGAGTGAGCTAGATGGGACGAGTCCAACTCGAAGATGTGACGAAGCGGTATGATGAAGTGGTGGCAGTCGATGGGATGCAGTTGGATATCAAGGACGGCGAGTTCGTGACGCTCGTCGGTCCATCCGGCTGTGGGAAGTCGACGACGATGGAGATGATCGCCGGGCTGACCCGACCCACCGCGGGGACGATCCGGATCGGTGATCGCGAGGTGACCGACCTGCCCCCGAAAGATCGCGGCATCGCGATGGTGTTCCAGAACATCGCGCTGTTCCCACACATGTCCGTCAGGGAGAACATCTCCTTCGGGCTCCGGCTGCGCAAGATGGATGGCGCAGAGATCGACCGACGTGTCGCGGAGGCTGCGGCGGTGGTCGAACTCGAGGGGATGCTCGATCGGATGCCAGATGAGCTCTCCGGGGGGCAACGTCAGCGCGTTGCGATCGGGCGGGCGATCGTGCGCGACCCGGATGTGTTCCTGATGGATGAGCCGCTGGCGAATCTGGATGCGAAGCTGCGGGTCCACATGCGCACCCAGCTGCAGCGGCTACATCGTGAACTGGATACGACCATCATCTACGTGACGCACAACCAGGCGGAGGCGATGACGATGTCGGATCGGGTGGCGGTGATCGATGGAGGGGTGCTCCAGCAGATCGCACCACCACTGGAGTGCTACGACCAGCCTGCGAACGAGTTCGTCGCCACGTTCATCGGCTCACCCGCGATGAACATCATCGAGGGTCGCGGGACGCCCGAGGGGGTCGAGGCGACCCATGCGGACATCGCCGTCCACCTCGATGACGGGGTGCGGGGGGTCGACCCTGGAGTGCCCATCCGGCTGGGGATCCGGCCGGAGGATGTGCACCTCGTCGACGGCGAGACCGACGCGGCGATGACGGCCGCGATGGCCGCGACCGTCGATGTCATCGAACCGATGGGCAACGAGATGTTCGTCTACCTGCTCACCGATGCCAGCGAGCTCGAGGGGGGGATGCAGGCGGAGGCCGACCCTGGAGAGCTGCTGATGAGTGTCGATCCGGATGCTGCGGTCTCCGAAGGGCAGTCCGTCGAGGTGGCGCTGGACCGGAGCAAGCTCCACCTGTTCGATGCGGAGGGTGATGCCATCGTCCACGGGGTCGATGATGCGGCCCCACCTGCTGAGGCCGGGTGATGCAGCCGCGGGCGCTGGTGGTGGGAGAGGTGCTGATCGACTGGCTGCCCGAACGCCCCGGGCCGATCGAGACGGTCGAGCGGTACAGCCGCCGCGCCGGGGGAGCACCGGCGAACGTGGCGGTGGGGTTGGCCCGCTTGGACGTCCCGACGGCACTGTGTGCGAACGTGAGCACAGATCCGTTCGGCACGTTCCTGGTCGACCGTCTCGCCGCGGAGGATCTCGACCTCCGGTGGCTCACGCGCGATGCGGTGCATCCCACCGCGCACGCGTTCATCACGCATGACACCGCGGGGGAGCGGAGCTTCAGCTTCTACCGGCACGAGACCGCGGACTGCCACCTGGATACGACCGTCGTCGACGCGGAGGCGCTCCTCGACCTCGAGGCCGTCGTCATCGGTGGGGTCGCACTTGCGGTCGAGCCCGCACGGAGTGCCGTCTTCGCACTCCTCGACCGGCTCCCTATCGGGACGACCGTGGTGTTCGACCCCAACCTCAGAGCGGAACTGTGGCGGGCGGACCCCGCGCCGGTGCTGCGGCAGGCGATTGCAGCGGCGGACATCGTGAAGCTCAGTGCCGATGAGGTCGGGAAGATGGGTCTGATCACGGCACCGGAGGAGCTGCTACAGATGGGTGTGGACACCGTCGTCTGGACGGCGGGCGCCGCGGGCGCGGAGATGATCAGTACTGAGGATGGGCCCTGGGGTGCCGGGCAGTGGGCGGTCGATGGTGCGTCGCCTGATGCGGTCGTCGACACCACCGGGGCGGGCGATGCGTTCCTCGCGGGGGTGGTGGCCGGGCTGCTCGACGGGCGGTCTGCGGAGGCAACACTGACGCTTGCGAACCGCGTCGGGGCCACAGTGACGACCGCAATCGGTGCAATGGATGCGCTGCCGGATCGGAGCGCTATCGGTCTGTGATGCCGGGAAGATGACTTAACACCCACCCGGGGCTAGGTGGAACATGTTCGGACCGCTCGACCATGTGATGCTGCGTGTGGAGGACCTCGAGACATCGATGGCGTTCTACGAGACGCATCTCGGATACGAGGAGACAGGCCGATGGGAGGCTGATACGTTCACCAATGTGTTCATGGCCCCCCCAGAGCGGGCGGACGATGCAGCCCAGCTGGAGCTGACGTACAACCATGATGAGCGCAGCTACACCGAGGGCGACGGGTGGGGCCACATCGCCGTCCGGGTCCCAGAGGATGGGCTCGATGCAGCGTACAGGGGGCTCATGGAAGGCGGGGTCGACGACTACCGCGATC
>UEYW01000022.1_pt1 | contig 8628 bp, 10 predicted proteins | sample 1903741 | NCBI WGS metagenome assembly UEYW01 (sample SAMEA4776353, study PRJEB27445) | saltern metagenome | biome: Hypersaline environment; feature: solar saltern; material: Pellet | place: Spain | collected 2012-08 | depth 0 m
CCGCACCACCGGCGACGACGTGCTGGCCACCGGCGATCATCCCTTCTGGACGCCCGACGGCATGACCGACCTCGACGACTTGCACCCGGGCGACCGGATCGCTCGGGTAGCCCGATCCCACACCACCGACCCGCGCCCACTGCGCATCGATCGATGCGACCGCCGCATCCCGCAGCACCTTCGCGGCGATGGAGGCGGCAGCCACCTGTGGGACCTCCGCATCCGCACGATGCTGTGCGTCGATCTCGACGTCGGGGACCCCCAGGTCGCGGGCGACGCGTCTGCCGAACCGGGCCGCATCCACATCGGCCGCATCGAGCAGCACGTGGTCACCCGGCCGCAGCAGACGTCGGAGGACCCTCTGTGCGGCGCTGACTGTGACTCCGGTGAGCGTCGACCGGGGCTCGTCGATCATCGCCGGCTCGATACGGGTGTACGCGACCCCGATGGATGCCGCTGTCGCCAGCTGGACCCCGAGGTGCCGTCGGGTCATCGCGGTCAGCCGCTTCGAGTCGTCCACCCCTGCCGGCAGATCACCCGCGTCACACCTGACCGCAGCGACGACCATCGGTCCGATCACCGCACCACGACCGGCCTCATCGACCCCCACGACGACCGACGAACTCATCGAAGGAACGCGGGGTCCTCGAACGGCTCGTCCTCACCGATGACTGCGAGCACGTCCAGTGCTGTCACCGTTGCCGGCATCCCCATGAGCTCGGCGACCGACGGCTCCGTTCGCCCATCATCTCCTGAGATGAGCTCCTTGATGTACAGACCCCCCTCCCCGTGGATGTCGAGGGTGGCCTCAGCACCCTCACAGGCCTCGACGGACGCACTGTAGACCGATCGGACACGGGTCAGCCCCGCGCGCCGATGATCGACCCGGTGGGGTGTGTACTGCTCGATCGGCTCTGCGATGAGCGCCTCCATCGCGGTGCTGAGCTCGGATGCCTCGACAGGTCCCTCGAAGCGGACCTCCGCACGGTAGCGCTTGGATGCGGGCAGCGACTTCACGCGCTCGACCTGCTCGTATGTGGCATGCCGCAGCGGGCTCACCGCCACCACCCCATCTGCGGCAGTGTTGACCGCGCGTGTCAGCGCCTCGGTGTCGACGGTCCGTCGCCGGGGTTCGAGCACCTCGACGACGAACGGGCGGCCCTCCCCGAGCATCCGTGCGTCCACATCCTCGCGGCCCGCGCCGTGGAACCGGCTATCGACACCGTCCATGATCTGCTCGATGATCGGGGCCACCTCCTGCTCGACGGAGGTCCGATACCGGTAGCCCGTCCCCTCGCATCCGGGGCATGGCGTCGTCCCCGCCCTGCCGGTGCCATCGCACTCACTGCAGGGCCACTTCGTCTGCGGGATGTCCCGCCGCAGCTTCCGATACCTCCCGTAAACGAACGCGGAGTTCACCTCGACGACCACGGTGTCCGCCGCCACATCGATGATGAACTGCACGTCTGGCCGGGTAAAATCGACCGTCGTGGCTGTGCGGGCGCCGATGCGCTTGCCCACCTCGCGGTTCACCTCAGAGCGGATCGACTCACCGGCCTCCGGATCGACCCCGATCAGCTCCCGCAACAGCCGGTCATTCTCGACGACCAGCGGTGGCGGCCGCGAGCCCACCTGGTACGTCTCGAACTCTGTTCCACTGACGGCATCCACACATCGGTCGGCCCATGCGTCGAACGTGCGGGTGAGGCCTCCGCACACCCAGCAGCCCTCAGCATCGACCGGCTCCATCGGTGTGTCCTCCTGCAGATGACTGCCGACCCGGAGCGCCGCCCCTCGCTCGCCGTTCGAGAGACCATAGGAGCGGTCTGCGACCACCCGCCCCAGGCATGGGTCGCACAGCGGGCCCTCCCCACGGGCCGCCGTCGCGAGCGCCATGACATCCATGTGGGAAACAACCCGCCCGGCAGGTTTGATTGTGCTGGTCCCACCGCCGTCACGCCATGCTTTTCAGCAGCCACGAGCAGGTGTCGGTAGAATGCCGCCAGCGATCTCCACCACCGACCTCCGCAAGGCGTATGGGTCGGTGCTGGCACTCCGTGGGGTCGATCTGGAGGTGCCTGCGGGTGCATTCTTCGGCCTGCTCGGGCAGAACGGTGCGGGCAAGACAACCTTCATCAAGATTCTGGTGGGCCTCGTCACACCGACCGGTGGCAATGCGGCAGTCTATGGGGCGGACGTCATCACGGAGTACCAGCGCGCGCGTGACCGGATCGGCCTCGCCCCGCAGGAGTTCAACGTTGACCGCTTCTTCCCCATCCGGGAGGTGCTGATGCACAAGGCAGGGTACCATGGGATCGACCGACAGACCGCCCGACGTCGGGCGGACCGACTCCTCGAGGAGGTGGGTATCGCGGAGAAGGGTGACACCCGCTTCGACTGGCTCTCAGGCGGGATGAAGCGACGGTTCATGCTGGCGCGTGCACTGATCACCGACCCCGACCTGCTGATTTTGGATGAGCCCACCGCTGGGGTCGATGTCCAGCTCCGCCGTGACCTCTGGGAGCTGATCACCGATCTGAACGATCAGGGGACGACGATCCTGCTCACCACCCACTACATCGAGGAGGCCGAAGCCCTCTGTGATGATGTGGCGATCTTGCACGAGGGACGGATCATCGACCAGGCATCTCCCGCATCATTGACCGCCCGCCGCTCGGATGTGCTCATCTTCGAGTTGGAGGACCCGCCCGCGGCCATCCCTGCCGCACTGCGGCGTGCTCCGGAGATCGAGGCTGTCGACCGCACAGCGGAGGGGATGCAGATCACGACGAGTGATGTGGGCAGTGCGCTGCCTGTGAGTGTCGATGCGCTGGCAGCTGCGGGGATCACAGATGTGACGATCACAGAGGCGACGCTCGAGGAGATCTTCGTGGACATGACGGATGCGGCCGGGGGTGTGCGATGACGGACCATCCCGTGCGCACGGGGTTCCTCACGTTGTTGCGACGAGAGATCAGTCGGTACATCCGCCGTCCACAGAACACCTTCGTCCCGCCGATCATCACCAACGTGCTGTACTTCTCGGTCTTCGGTGTCATCCTGGGCGAACGGATCGATGCGGTGGCGGGTGTGCCGTACATCCTGTTCATACTCCCGGGCCTCGTCGTCCTCGGTGCGATCAGCAACGCCTTCGAGAACGCCTCCTTCTCGATCTTCCATGGGCGATGGAACCGCTACATCGAGGAGCCGTTGACCTCCCCGCTCCCCTATCATGTGCTGGTGGCCGCCTACGTGGGCTCATCGGCGGGCCGTGGAGTGCTCGTCGCGATCCTCATCGCGATCATCGGTGCGGTGTTCACCCCTGTCGGCGTGGCGAACGCGGTGATGCTGGCGGCCTTCGCGGTGGTGATCACGCTGTTGTTCGCGGCGTTCGGCGTGCTCGGTGGCCTCTGGGCGGATGACTTCGATGACCTGACGGTCATGACGCAGTTCATCCTGCGGCCCCTGGTGTTCTTCGGTGGGGTCTTTTATTCGATCCGTGAGCTGCCACCGCTGCTGTATCAGCTATCGCTGCTGAATCCGATGATCTACATGGTCAACGGCGTCCGGTATGGCTTTCTGGGCATCAGTGAGATCGACCCCTACCTCTCGTTGGTGGTGCTGTCGCTGTTGACGGTGGGGGTGATCGGTGTCGATGTGATGCTGGTGCGTCGGGGGTACGGCCTGACCGCATGAGCATCGCCCGCGAGTTCATCCTGCTGACCCATGACCTCGAGCCGACCGACTCGGTCGACCTCGACGATCTGCCCGGTGCTGGACGGGCTGACCTCATCGCCCGGACGGTCACCGCCGCACTGCTGCTCTCGCATGCGGTCCGCACCGACGTCCGTGTTCACATCTGCGTGGCGGGGGCCTACACGATCACATTCGATGGATCGAGCATCCGTCATCTCCACCCCGATGAGCGCTCGACGGCCGCACTCGTGGGCAAGGCACTCCGTGCACACACAGATGTCATCGGTGCGCAGCCGACCCCGGTCAGTCCCGGCCTCTCGATCCGTCGTGCGGGGCTCCAGGAGGTGCTGTCGGCACTGCCCCCGACGGCGTCACCGCTCCGATTGAGCCCCGAGGGCACGCCGCTGGCATCGGTTCCCGTGCCCGAGCACCCCGTCTGTGTCCTCTCGGACCACCGGTCGTTCACCGATGCGGAGCTTGCGGTGTTGGGCGCACAGACCACCCCCATCAGCGTCGGTCCGCGGGTCCTCCACGGCGCAGATGCGGTCACTGTGGTGCACAACTACCTCGACACAGCAGGATTCTCCGAGTACTGATGCATCACAACGGTTAATCAGCGACCGACAGTACGCTTGTACGCGGGCCGGTGGGGTAGCCTGGTATCCTTCGGCCTTCGGGTGGCCGTAACCGCAGTTCGAATCTGCGCCGGCCCATCACGCCCGCACGACAGCGTTCTACTCGGCCCTGATTGTCATCACCGGGATCGGCGCCGTGCGGATGACCTTCTCGGCGGTGCTCCCGAGCAGGTACCGCTCGACGCCCCCGTGACCGTGCGTCCCCATCACGATGAGGTCGATGTCATGTGTCCCACAGTAGTCGTTGATCGTCTCATAGACCCTCCCCCGCTCGACGATGGTCTCGACATCGTCAGCACCGGCGAGCTGCGCCGCGGTCGATCTGACGACCTCCTCGCCGTGTTCGGTGACCGCGCCCATGACATCATGGCGGATGTTGGTGAGCCCTGAGGACTTCTCCTCACGCTGCTTGCCCACCATCCCTGCCTGTTCGCTGCCCCCCTGCTCCCCGTAGACGTACCCGCTTGCGCCCACATCGTCCTCCGCGACGAACAGCACATGCACGGTGGCATCATACCGTGCGGCGATCGACGCCGCATGCTCCGCTGCGGCGATTGCTCCGGCGCTCCCGTCCGTCGGCAGCAGGATGTTCGTGTACATCGTATCAGAACCTGCCACAGAGCTGGCAAGTAGCTTCGGGAACTTTACTGGCGCTGGTCCAGGGACCCTATTAGGTCTGCGCCCCCTCGTTCAGTCATGCAGACCACCGCACTCGACCATATCAAGCTGCGGGTGCCAGCCACACAGTTCGACGAGACGGTCGCGTTCTACGAGTCGGGACTGGGGCTGCCGATCGAGGGCCGTGACCTCTTCGACAGCGGAGAGAAGCCGTTCCTGACCGCGCGGATCGCCGCAGACTCGGTCCTCCATCTCGAGCCCGTGGAGGGATCGCCCGCGTTGGCGGACCGACCGGTCGATCACCTGGCGATCCGCGTAGAGACCACGATCGAGGCGATCATCGAGCACTGTGAGACCGCGGGCATCCCCATCGACCGTCGGCTGGATGCCCTCGGGGCCCGGGGAGACGCACCGGCTGTGTACATCCACGATCCGATGGGGATGCGGGTGGAGCTGAAAGCACAGGGTACTGACTGATGCGCCTCGCGGCGGTGTGGCGATGACCACAGAGTTGCGATGGGAGACCACGCACACGACGACGGTGCACACCAACCCGGGCTTCACCGTGCGGGAGGACACGGTGCGGCTGCCCGACGGCACTGAACGCGCCTATCACACCGTGGAGGCGCCGCCGTCGGTCGCGATCATCGCGGTCACATCCGACGGTGACATCGTGTTGATCGAGGAATGGCGTCAGCCCGTGGGCCGCATCAGCCGAGGCATCCCTGCGGGAACGGTCGAACCGGGGGAGTCGGACGCCATTGCGGCGGGAGCGCGTGAGCTGCGTGAAGAGACGGGGCACACAGCTGACAGCTGGGAGGAGCTGTTCACGGTCGACCCCGCGAACGGCCTGCTCGACAGTCCGACGACCTATCTCCTCGCGATGGGGGCCGAACGGACCGCGACGCCCGATCTGGATGTCGATGAGTCGATCCGGACCACGGTGATGCCACCACAGACGGTCTGGGCGGACCTGCGCCGCGGTGAGATCCGCGATCTCCGCTGTCGGGTGGCACTCACCCATCTCATCGCGACCGGCCATGCTGTCACAGCGGGGCTCCGATGACCGCCCAGGCAGTCGCTCGCGCACTCGTGGCGGCCCTCGTGCTCACGATCGCTGGCGTCGGTGCGGGCCTGCTCCTCGTGCTTGGGGTGCTCCTGGCGGCGGATGCAGTCGGCGTGATGATGACGCCACTCCGCACGATCGCAGTGTCACTCGTGTTCGCGACGGGGTTGGGCTTCGGTGGCGTGGCCCTCGCATATCTGCGCCGTCGCGGCCTCCCGATCAGTTATGTGGGGATCTCACGCCCCTCGCGGGCCGACGCGCTCGCGGTGGGTGCGGGGTACGTCACCGCGTTGGTCCTCGTCGCCATCGCCGGAGTGGTGCTCATGCGCACCGAGACTGAGGCCGCGCCCAACACCGCAGCGCAGGCGGGGATCGCCGATCCCGCCGTGCTCGTGCTGCTGATGCTGGCCTCGCTGGTCATTATCGGCCCTGGCGAGGAGCTGCTGTTCCGGGGCATCGTGCAACGGCGGCTTCGAGAGGCGCTGCCTGCGGTCGCTGCGATCCCGCTCGCGAGCATCATCTTCGCCGCCATCCATTACCTCTCGCTTGCGGGCGCGCCCGAGGCGCGCATCGTGAGCATCAGTGTGCTGGTGCTGCCCACGCTCGTCTTCGGGGTGGTGTATGAACTGACGGACAATCTGGTGGTGCCTGCACTCACGCATGGGCTGTACAACGCCACGCTGTTCGGGCTGCTGTACATCGCGGTATCCGCCGATGTCCCGATGTGACCGCCTGCGGTTCCGAGGAGTTGATATAGCCCCATTCGGATTGGGAGGGTATGAAAGATCAAGCGAGTTCGACACGCAAACGAACCGGCGGTCGGCTGCGACCTGCACACGGAAAGCGCCGCCACCAACTCGGACGGGAGCCCGCAGAGACCACGGTGGGTGAGGATCGGTTCCGCATCATCGATGCGCGCGGCAACGAGCCAAAGCTCCGGACGCTGTCGACGGACCGTGTCCAGGTGGCCGACGGCGAGACCGTCACGGAGGCCACCATCGAGAACGTGGTGGACAACCCCGCGAACATCAACTACATCCGACGGAACATCATCACGAAGGGCGCGATCTTGGAGACGAGTGCGGGTCGGGCACGGGTCACCTCACGCCCGGGCCAACACGGACAGGTCAACGCGGTCCTGATAGACGAGCAGTGAGCGATCAGGGGGTCGGTGCAGCCTTCTGGAGGGCGGTCTCGGCGATGTTCCCCCCGTAGTCAGCGGATCGCGACACAGAGTCGACCACCAGACCGAGCAGCTGAGCGCGGGAGGGGTCCAGCTCACGCAACAGCTCGTCGATCGCTCGCGCACGCTCATCGATCTCCTGCACCGCCTCGCGCGCACGGTTCCCGGTCTTCGTCGCCTCCGTGCTCTCCTCGGCGAACAGTGCTGCCATCGAGAGGTCGATCACCTCGGCACTGGCTGTGTGTAGCTCATCGAGCGCCTCTCGAACGTCATCTGGGACCGGGTTCTCGATCTGCAGTGTCAGATGGCCGATCTTGGTCGCATGATCGGCTACGCGCTCCAGCTGTCTGGCGGCCGACTGGTAGTCGAAACAGGCCTCACGGCCGAGCCCGACCTCCTCGGCAGCCTTCGGTGAGCGCAACGTCGCCCGGAAGATGCGTGAGACGACCATCCAGAGGCGATCGACGTCATCATCTCGTTCGATCACGTCGGCGGCCATCTCATGATCGACCGCGACGACCCCCGCGACCGCATCCGTCAGCATCGACAGCGCGATCAACCGCATGCGTGTGACCGCATTGTGGATCGACAGCTCCGCTGAGTCCAACAGGTCTCGGATCACGATCGACTCACCGGTCTCCTCGAGCACCTCCAAGCCCACCAGGGCCTGGGTGGCCTCACGGATCGTGCGTCGCTGGTCGCTCGTGATCCGCGTGGCGGTCAGCTCCATCACCTCGAAGCCAGAGACGTACATCGTCATCACCGCCCGCTTGAGCTCCTCGCCTGCCAGGTCATCGATGCCGAGGCTGCCCTCCGCCGCCTCCGTCGTCCGCGCCGGTGTCAGCGAGAGGGATTCCCCCTCGGTGTAGAACTCGATTTCGCTGCCAGCCTCGACCCCATGTGCCGTCGCCCACTGCTTCGGGATCGACACCGTGAACGTCGAACCGCCGGTGACCTGCACCTTCCGTCGTTCGACCATGTGCGCACACCGGCCGGTGCGTACATATCTTTATCTAAATCTATATACTCTGCAGGCTCCCTCCCGTGAGCGCGACACGCTTTTACAGCCTCCCTTGGACGGTCCCGGTATGGCGAGACATGAGTACCAGGCGTCCATGGATGCGCTGCGTCAGGACGTCCTGTACATGGGCGATCTCGTCACCGAACATCTGCAGTACGGGCTCGACTCGCTCCGTGAGAAGGACCCCGAACTCGCGAACAGTGTCATCATCGCCGACAACGAGATCAACGAGATGTACCTCGATCTCGAGCAGGCGTTCATCGATCTGATCGCCCTGCAGCAACCGGTCGACTCTGATCTCCGCTTCGTGGTGGCGTCGTTCAAGATCCTCACGGACTTAGAGCGGATCGGTGATCTCGCGGTCAACCTCGCGCAGTACGCCCTCGCCGCAGAGCGCGACCTGTTCCCA
>UEYW01000023.1_pt1 | contig 8502 bp, 9 predicted proteins | sample 1903741 | NCBI WGS metagenome assembly UEYW01 (sample SAMEA4776353, study PRJEB27445) | saltern metagenome | biome: Hypersaline environment; feature: solar saltern; material: Pellet | place: Spain | collected 2012-08 | depth 0 m
TTCTCGCGACGAACGACGGGCACATCCTCGATTACAAAGGGAGCGGGAACGTGCCGAACCAGCCGCCGCCGAGCATCTACATCCCCACGACCGCCGGGACCGTGGACGAGCCACCACCGTGGTCGCCACAAGCCCGATGAAGCCCCCGTAGACACCGAGCATCGCCAGTGGGGAGCTCCGCATCGCCGGGGGGACCAGCGCGACACTGCGGGACGGCCCACCGACCACCACCGTCTGCAGGAACGGGGCTGCGGTCGCGAGTGCGACCACCACCGCACCGAGCGCGGCCACGGTCGCCTGCTGGAGCGGGGCCACGCCTGCCGGCGCTGGTCGGATCGCCGCCAGCACGCTCGCCAGCCCCACGAGTCCGATGATGATCGGCACGTCCCAGGTGTTCTGGACCGTCTGCCACCCCGCCAGCACGCCCATCACCCCGACGAGTGCCCACCGGCGCCATCGCTGTGTGGGCTCGGTCCGCACCAGTGCCACGGCCAGCCCCACCGCCGCCAGAACCGTGGGCATCCCCAGCATGTGTGCGTGTAGATCCCCATTGCGGAACGCGAACAGCGGGAACTCTGTGATGGTCCCTGGGATCACCCGCGATGCCCACCAGTAGAAGAATGCCTCTGGTCCCGCTACGAGCAGCGTCGCATCGTACTGGGTGGTCGCGGCGATCGGTGCGACCACCACCTCTTGCAGTGGTGCCGGCAGGATGCCCACCAGGAGCCGGACGCCTGGCATGGGGTTGCTCGCGAGACCGACGGTCACGCCACTGCCGATGGCGCCGACGGTGGGCCGTCCGCTCAGTGTGGCCCCCAGTGCAGCAGCCGTGGCCACCACCGTCGCGTACGTCAGGATGACACCGAGGTTGTACGCCACCGCGGGGTCGGTGCCCCCGAGCATGCTGAGCATCGCGATCACCAGCTGCCCGCCGTAGTAGTATCGCACGTGCTCACCGGCGAACCAGGGGTCCATCGGTGGCAGCGTCTCCGCACGCAGCAGCGACCGCAGCAGCCCGTAATCCAGGAACTTCTCGCCGCCGAGTGGGACGATCGCGGGGTCGGCCCCGCGGATCATCATCATCAGCCCGGCTGCGAGGACGAACACCGTGATCACCACGCCATCGGCCCGCTCGAAGGGTGGGTACCCTCGCCGCCGGGCGAGGCCACCGGCGAGGGTGGCCGGCAGCGCCGCAGCGATCCATGCGGTCGGACGGCCGAACCACACCACTCCGAGCAGATAGCCCGTGAGCCCCACCGACGCGAGCGTCAACGGGATCGCCAGCCCTGCCCGGAGCCACCGGTCACCGGCGCAGAGGGCGTCGGCGAGGGGTCGCCCCAGGATGAACGCCGCCGCCGCAAGCACCATCCACGCGGCCACGGCGAACCACTCCATAGCTGTGGATGGGTCGGGGTGACCGCTTATACCCACCCGCTGGGCGGGGTGATTTTTCATCCCCCCTCGCGGGGTCTCCACATGGGCACCCGGGTGGGCATCGTCATCCCCGCGTTCGACCCTGATCCGGCGCGACTTGTCGGGACGGCAGAGCAGTTGGTGGACCACCTCGCACCTGCGACGCTGCGTATCGAGCTTGACTGTCCCGATCCGGTGACATCTGCCGCCCTCGCGCGTCTGTCCGCCCGCACGTCGACGGTCTCGGTCCACACGGCAGATCGCCGTCGGGGCAAGGGGGCTGCGATCGCTGCGGGGTTCGATGCGGTCGCACCCGAGACCGACGTGGTCGCGTTCGTCGATGCCGATGGTGCCACGGATGTGGATGCGGTCGGCGCGTTGATCGGGACTGCGGCGCAGACCCAGCAGCTGGTGGTGGGGAGTCGTCATCACCCCGATGCGACGATCGGTCACCAACAGCAACCCCTGCGGCGGCTGATGAGCCGGGCCTTCATCACTCTCGCCGGGTGGGTGCTCCCCGTCAGGCTCAGCGACTACCAGTGTGGTGCGAAGGCGTTGCCGGCGGCGGCGTGGCTTCGGCTCCGGTCGGCGGTCACCGCGGGGGGTTTCGGCTTCGACCTCTGGCTGATCACTGCCGCGGCGGATCTGGACGTCGGCGTCCACGAGCTGCCGGTCGTGTGGACGGATCGCTCAGGGTCGACCGTCGCCCCCGTACCAACGATCGTCGAGTTGGCGGGGACGCTCGTCGCGATCGCGCGGAGGCCACGGTAGTGGTCTCGCCCATGGAGGCGCTGCTGAACCGTCAGCGCATCCTCCGCTTCGTCGGGGTTGGGACCCTCGGCACACTCATCGACCTGTCGGTGACCGCGACGCTGGTGTATGCGGTCGCGGTGCTCCCAGAGATCGCGAAGGTGATCGGGGCGGAGGTGGCCATCGTGGCGATGTTCCTGATCAACGATCGGTGGACGTTCCGGGCCTTCGGTCGACGGCAGCTGCGAGCACGCCTGGGTCGGTTGGCACGATCGAACGGGGTACGCCTCGGTGGGATCGCCCTGCAGTTCCTTGTCGTCGGGTGGCTCCGTCGCTCAGGCTTGACGGTCCCCGTCGGGGGAGTTGATCTCGGGCCGATGGTCGCAGCGGTCATCGCGATCGGCCTCGCCGCATCGGCCAACTACCTTGGTGAATCCCTGCTGACCTGGCGCATCACCCAGCGCCCCTGACAGTGGGGGAAACACAATCCTTAACAGCAGTTCACCGACTCGGTGGAGATAGCGGGATGGGATAGCCAGGAGATTCCGCCGGGCTCATAACCCGGAGATCGGTAGTTCAAATCTACCTCCCGCTATGGGATGCAGCTCTGAGCGGACCGCTTCCGGTCATATTTATACACCCCACCTAAGGGGCGGTACGATGCAGCACCTTGCCTCCCGTCGGCAGTTCCTCGCCGCAGCGGGAACGGCGTCATTGGTGAGCAGTGCGGGCTGTCTCGGTGGGTCCACCCCATCCGGAACGCTGCGGCTCATCGACTGGGACTACGTGTACACCGACGGGGTCATCACCGAGTTCGAAGAGCGGACGGGGATCACCGTCGAGCGGCAGTCCGCCCAGTCGGCGGCGAAGACGCTCTCGTTGCTGCGGGCGGGTCGGTCGGACCATGACCTCATCGCCATCGGCAACTATGCGGTCCCCCCCGCGATCGATGAGGGGCTGATCCGCCCGGTCGATCTCGACAGGGTGCCCTCCTACGACGACATCTTTCCCTTCGTCAAGAAGGAGTACTTCGAACGTGCCGGTGCGGTCTACGGTGTCCCGCGCTCGTTCGGCCAGACGCCGCTTGCTGTCAACACCGACCTGGTCGACCGACAGATCACCAGCCTCCGCGACCTGTTCGCATCCGACCTGCGAGGCTATGTGGGCGGGCGTGATGATGCGCGGCTGCAGGTGCTGTATGAGCGGGCGGCCTTCGGGAAGACACCGCTGAACCCCACCGAGGCGGCCGCGGTGGACTTCGAGGACCTGCGGACGAATCTCCGCTCACATGTCGAACTCGTCGGGGGTCTGTGGTCCTCCGGAGGTGACTCAGAGCAGCTCATGCGCACCGGCCAGGTCGCCGTGCAACCCGTATGGAACTATGTGACGGTGAGTCTGCAGGCGGCGGGGCTTCCCATCGAGAAGGTGTACCCCACCGAGGGGACGAAGGCATGGTTCATCCAGTTCTGCATCCCCACAGACGCGGCGAACGTGGACGCCGCGCACACCTTCATCGAGGAGTGGCATGCTCGGATGGGATACCGGTCGCTGATGGCCCCCTCGAACATCGCCATCCCCAACGATCGCGTCTTCCGCGAGCACGATGTGGACCGCGCCGCCTTCGGCCTCGACAGCCCGGAGCAGTTCATCTATGAAGATCCGAAGGCTCCCGAGTTGATCCGTCGCTACACCGAGACCTGGACTGAGGCCAAAGCCAGCGCCAGCGGGTGAGTGTGCGTGGGCAGACGACTGTTGGAAGCTGAGCGCCTCACCCGGCGCTACGGCGACACCATCGCACTCGGTGAGTTCTCGTTGTCACTGGATGTCGGTGAGTTCGTCGCACTCGTTGGCCCCTCGGGGTGCGGGAAGACGACCACACTGCGCGTGTTGGCAGGGCTCGAGCACCCAGATGCCGGACGCGTCCTGCATGATGGCGTCGACATCACCACCACCCCACCCCAACAGCGGCCCACCAACATCGTCTTTCAGGACCTCGCGTTGTTCCCACACCTCTCGGTGGCGCAGAACGTGGGGTACGGTCCGCGTCGCCGCGGGGTGCGTCGGCGCGACCGGCGTGCGCGCACCGGGCGGCTCCTCGAGTTGGTGGGACTGGTCGGCTTCGAGGACCGGCGCCCCGCCAGCCTCTCAGGTGGCCAGCGCCAGCGCGTCGCGCTCGCGCGGGCGCTGGCGAACGAGCCGTCGGTCCTGCTGCTGGATGAACCACTGTCCTCGCTGGACCGCACCCGGCGGCGGGCACTGCAACTGGAACTCAAGCGGATCCAGCGTGAACTGGGGACGACCTTCCTCTACGTGACACATGACCAGACCGCCGCGTTGCGGATGGCCGACCGGATCGGTGTGATGCGTGCCGGTCAGCTCGTCGAGGTCGGTGCCCCTGAACAGCTGTATCTGCGACCACGGACCGCATTCACCGCGGGCTTCCTCAGCGATGGGACGGTCCTCAGCCCCACGGCGGTCGATGTGACCGATGGCACCTCGGTCTCCATCGCCGGGGTTCGCGTCCCCTGCCGTGGTGCGGCCCCAGACGCGTCCGATGTGGTGGCGTTTCACATCCCCCCGGGTGCGATCCGTCTGGAGGCAGGTCCCCTTACCGGGACTGTCACCGACCGTGCGTACGGGGGCAGCACCACCCGACTGACCATCACCGTCGTCGGTGGGCCTGAAATCACAGTCCACCATCCCGATCCAGGGCTGCCGCAGGGTGCAGCGGTTCCACTTGCCATCGATGCGGTCCGCCCCCTCGTCGCACCCGAGGTGTCCACGTAGATGCACATCGGCGGGTCTGACGCACGCACGCGGGCAGTGCTGCTGGCGGCCGCCCCTGTCACGGTGGCGCTGACGCTCGGCATCATCCCAGTGATCATCCTGTTCACCGAGAGCCTCATCTGGGCGGCCACGCCGGAGCTCTCCGGGATGCTCGCGGCCTACAGCCGTGTCAGTGAGAGCGTCTATCTGGAGATTCTCGGTCGCTCGGTGCTCCTCGGGGTGGTCCTCACCGCCGCCTGTCTGGTGGTCGCCTACCCGGTGACCTACTGGCTGGCCCACCACTGTCCCCCCCAGCGCCGGGTGCTGCTCCTCGTGTTGCTCACCCTGCCGCTGTGGCTGAACTACGTCGTGCTGAACTACGTGTGGGTGTGGATCCTCGCCCGTGGTGGCCTGGTGAATCACCTGCTCGGCATGGTCCTCCCCTCACTCGCTCCGGTGCGCCTGCTGTACACCGAGCTCTCACTGACGGTCGGATTCCTCTACATCTATCTCCCCTACGTCATCCTGACACTCTACGTCGCGATGGAGCGGCTGGACGACGCACTGCTCGCTGCCGCCGCAGATCTGGGCGCGAGCCGCATGCGGCTCGTCACCGACGTCATCGTGCCACAGACCGCAGCAGGCGCCGCAGCTGGCGCCCTGATCGTCTACGCACGCATCGCAGGTGCGTTCGCCACCCCAGAGATCCTTGGCGGCCCGCAGCAGCAGCTCATCGCTCAGCTGATCACCGACGCCTTCCTAGAGGTCTTGGACCTCCGGTTCGCTGCGGCACTGGCGTTCAGCTTCCTCGCTGTGATCAGCTTCATCCTGCTTGTGGGACTGACCAGCCGGCAGCTTCGTCGGGAGCTCCGGCGGTGGTGACCCGTCCGGCCCCCGGTGCACTCCGGTGGGTCGTCATCGCGACGTGTGTGTTCATCTACGCCCCCATCGCCGTCTTGGCATACCTCTCCCTGTCGCCCGCATCGCAACCGACGATCCCCCTGGATGGGCTCTCACTCCGGTGGTACGTGGCGGTGCTGGAGGATGCGCGATTCGTCCGGGGGATGACCACCTCCGTCGGCATCGGCGCAGTGACGGCCGCCGCGGGGACCGTGCTGGGGCTCATGGCGGCACAGACGATCATGCGGGCACCCGTGTCTGCCCGGAGTCGATCGGCGGTCGCGACGGTGATCGCTGTCCCGCTGTTCATCCCCACGGTCGTGCTCGCGGTGGCGATCGGCATCACCGCAGGTCGGGTCGGCGTCGGGTACGGCGCCATCCCCGTCGTCGCCGGTCACCTGATCTGGGTGTTGCCCTTCAGCACGTTCGTCCTGACGGCCCGGTATGCCCAGCTGGATGCTCGTCTCGAAGCTGCGGCCGCCGACCTGGGGGCACCGCCGCGGGTGGTCTTCCAGACCGTCACATTGCCTCTGTTGGCGCCGGCGATCGTCGCGAGCGTGCTGTTCAGTTTCGCACTCTCGTTCAACGAGTTCCTGATCACCTTCTTCCTGGCCGGGAGCGGCCTCACAACGATGCCATTGGAGATCTTCGGCAAGGTGCGCATCGGTGCGACCTCCTTCCTCAACGCTGCCAGTGTGCTGGTCCTGGTGGTCAGTGGGCTGGTCGCACTGCTCGCGGCACGCTTCGAGCCGCCTGGGTGAAGATCAGATCTCACGATCGCCCGCTGTCGCGGGGCTCCGTGCGGGATCGAGCCCCGGCTCGACGGTATCGAACCGGTCATCGGTGAGGATGACCGCTCCCTCGGTGACCTCGATCTCGAACTCCTCCAGCAGTGCCCCCTCTGGTGGGCCGAATGTGCACTCCCCCGACGCCGGGTCGAAGCTGGCCCCATGTCGCTGACACAGCAGCTCACCATCGCGGATGCGACCCCCAGCACCGCGATCCAGGCGCACGTCGATCAGATGGGGACACCGGTTCACATATGCGTGGAGACACCCGTCCGTGTCATGGATCAGGAAGCCCTCCTCCGATCGCGATGGGCCGCTTGCTGTGAACACGACCGTCGCTCCGGGCCTGACGGCGGTTCGTGGGCAGATCACTGGCTGATCGGTCATGCGTAGGCGAACTGTTCGACCTCAGCGGCATAGCGGTGCTGCAGAAGTGCCGTGACGGGTCCGGAGTCGTACTCGACCGCATCCACGCGCGCGATCGGTCGGATCTCCCAGGTCGTGTTCGTGAGGAACGCCTCATCGGCAGCATACAGCAGCTCAGGGGTGATGGGATCTTTACGCACCGGCAACCCCTCCGCTGCTGCGAGGTCACACACCACCGACCGGGTCACCCCCGCCAGCAGATCACCTGCAGCAGGTGGGGTCTGCAGCCCAGCTTCGGTGACGATGAACAGGTTCGACACGGCCCCTTCCACGATGTGCCCGCTCGCATCCCGCAACAGCGGCTCATCAGCCCACGCTGGCGCGTCGAGATGGGCGATGATCCCGTTGAGATACGCCAGTGGCTTCAGACCGCTCGGGACCGCCGCATCCGGTGTGCGCTGTGTCTCGACGGTCGCACACGCCGCCGGTGTGTCCCACGACGGCGCGCCCCCCTGCCCACCGCGCGGCAGCGGCTCACACACGATCACAACCGTGGGAGTCACGACGTGCGAGGGCCGGAGTCGCCCACCGGTGACCCCCCGGGAGACCATGATCTTGAGATACGCCTCAACGAGATCGTTCGCCGCGAGCAGTGCCTCGATCCACTCCTCCAGGGTGGCATCATCGACCTGGAGGTCGATCCCCAGCCGGTCACACCCATCTCTGAGCCGCTGGCGGTGTCGGTCCCATGCGAAGATCCGACCCCCATAGATTCGCAGCGTCTCGAAGACACCATCTCCGTACATGAAGCCCCGGTCGGTCACCGGAATCGCCGCTTCCGTCGCCAGACGGATCTGGCCGTCGATGCTCACCTGCGAGGCGGTCATCGGTGCAGAGGGGTCGCCGATCGGCCTATCTCAGCTCTGTGGCCGCCTCAATCCACCCGGCGACACGCTTCTCAGACTCATCGATCTGGTCGGCAAGCTGCCCCGCATCCGCCGCAGCGAGCTCTGCTGCGGTGGTGATACCCGCTGCGGCCAGTCGTTCTGCATATGCGGGCCCGATGCCAGAGACCTCTGTCACGTCCACGGTGCTGCCCACCTCACGCACGCTCTCTTCGACCTCCTCGACCACCGTCTCGATGTCCGCCGATCGCTGTTCAACAGGCTCCTCGCTCCCTGTCAGGAGCCGTCGGATGGTCTTAATGAGTCCCATTGGCGGCGAATATGCAAGAGGACTACTTAAAACGGCCGCTCGCCCGACCTGAGGTGCTCCTCGAGGGCGTCCGACATCGCCGCCACTGGTGCATCCCGCCCCGTCCATGTCTCGAACGCAGCAACGCCCTGATACAGCAGCATCCACCGCCCCTCGATGGTCCTCGCCCCCGCAGCCGAGGCAGCCTCCAGCAGTGGTGTCTCCTTGGGGGTGTAGACCGCCTCGAAGACGACGAGATCCGAATGCAGCACCGACGTGTCGATCGGGCTCGCCTCGCCCTGCATCCCCACGCTCGTCATCTGCA
>UEYW01000024.1_pt1 | contig 8352 bp, 6 predicted proteins | sample 1903741 | NCBI WGS metagenome assembly UEYW01 (sample SAMEA4776353, study PRJEB27445) | saltern metagenome | biome: Hypersaline environment; feature: solar saltern; material: Pellet | place: Spain | collected 2012-08 | depth 0 m
CACGCTCCCGTTCGACCTCGCTCGGGCGGCGGCGCCGGCACTGACCGAGAGCGCCGGGGCGATCGTCAACGTCTCCTCGATCTACGGGCAGGTCGGCACCGCCGAGCGCGCCGGCTACACAGCCACGAAGGCTGGCCTCGAGGGGCTTACGCGTGCACTGGCGGCAGAGCTTGGCGAGCGGGGGGTTCGGGTAAACGCGGTCGCGCCAGGATTCATCGAGACGCCCATGACCGAGCCGTTCGCGGAGGAGTCGGGCGCTCGCGAGCGGTTCAGCCAGCTCGCAGCACTCGACCGATTGGGCGAGCCGGCCGAGGTCGCAAGCGTCGTGGGCTTTCTCGCCGGCGATGGGGCGTCGTTCGTCACCGGCGAGACCATTCTCGTCGACGGCGGTCGGGGGACCCTGGAGTGATTCGGGGGCCGACAGAGAGCAAAAGACGTTTATTGACGCCTGGGATGTGCCTCACTCGTGACGCGACCTCTCCTCGAAACCGACGGGCTGACGAAGCGCTTCGGCTCGCTCGTTGCGAACCGTGAGCTCTCGGTAAGCATCGAGGCCGGTGAGATCCACGGGATCATCGGCCCGAACGGCTCGGGGAAGTCGACGTTTTTCAACACCGTCTCGGGGTTCTATCGCCCCGATGCGGGCCGGGTCGTGTTCGATGGCACGGACGTGACCGGTATGCAGCCGGACGCGATCGCACGGCGAGGGTTGGCTCGGACCTTCCAGATCGCCTCACCCTTCGAGGAGCTGACCGTCGAGCAGAACATGCTGGCCGTGTTCACCGGCGGGGTGCGCTCTGGGATCCGCATCCCAGCAGGGAAACGCGAGCGGGCGAGTGAGATACTATCCCTGCTCGAGATCGACCACGTGGCCGAGCAGGCCGCCGGGGAGATCTCCGGGGGCCAGGAGAAACTGCTCGAGCTCGGCCGCATCCTGATGCTCGAGCCAGCCTGTGTGATGCTCGACGAGCCGACCGCGGGGGTGAACCCAGCGCTACGGAATCGCCTGCTCGAGCATCTTCGGACGCTAAACGACCGTGGCACGACGTTCGTGATCATCGAACACGACATGCGGGTGATAGCCGACATCTGCGACCGGGTGACGGTGTTCAACCGTGGTGAGGTGTTGCTGGAGGGTGATTTCGACGCCGTGACCACCGACGAGCGCGTCCAGGACGCCTATCTTGGCAACGCCGCCGACCACGATGCCTCGATTGAGACGCTGGTCGGCGAGGAGCAGGCCGGCGCGACGGGTATGGAGGAGACGGCACGTGCCGGGCCGATCGCTCCCGTTGAGCCCGAGGGCGGCGACGTGGCGGGGGACGCTGTGAGGGCGTCTGAGGCGAGCGAGCCCTCGGGTGGGGGGTGGCTCGAGGCAGAGGGGATCGTCAGCGGCTACGGCAACCACGTGGTCGTCGACGGTGTCTCGGTCAGCAGCCGGCCGGGTGTGACATGCGTGTTCGGCCCGAACGGCTCTGGCAAGTCGACGCTGCTGAAGACACTCGCAGGGGTCGTCGATGCCCGGTCAGGGACGATCACACATCGTGGCGAGGACGTCACGGCCAACCGGCCGGCGGCGAACGTCGCCCGGGGGGTGACGATGCTCCCCCAGGATGGTGGGATATTCGGCGATCTGACCGTCCGGGAGAATCTCCAGCTCGGCGGCTACAGCCTCGACGACCGGCAGGTTCGAGCCGACCGTCTTGAGGAGGCCCTCGAGGCGTTCCCCGAGCTCGAGGGGAAGCTCGACGAGGCCGGGCGGTCGCTCTCGGGCGGCCAGCAGATGATGCTCAGCTACGGCCGGGCGATGATGACGGGCGCCGAGGTCTACCTGCTAGACGAGCCCTCCAGCGGGCTGGCTCCCTCACTTATCGACCAGGTGTTCGAGATGACACGTCGGCTGGTCGACAGCGGCGCACAGGTGCTGCTCATCGAGCAGAACGTTCGCGAAGCTCTGCGGATCGCCGATTACGTCTACATCCTCGCCCAGGGCCAGCTCCAGTTCGAGGGTGTACCCGACGAGCTGACCGGCGAAAACGACCTCGTCGAGCTGTATCTCGGCCTGGACTAGCAATGGGAGAATCGCCGGCGGGCAGCCTGTTAGCCAACTATCACTATCTGTAACAAACTATATGTGGGCCGGTTGCGCCACCGTGGTATGGCAGGACAAGGCCCGACAGGAATCAGCAGACGGGAGTTCGTCAAGTACAGTGGTGCCGCCGGTGTCACGACCGTCTTGGCGGGCTGTACGAGCGGCGGGGATGCCGAGGGGACCACGACCGGCGAGACCGACAGTGGCCCCGACGAGGTCGTCATCGGGTCGAATCACCCGCTGAGTGGCTCGCTCGCCAACACCGGCGAGCGGATGGACGAGGCCGTCCAGCTGGCGGCGCTGATTAAGAACGAAGCGGGCGGAATCGAATCGCTCGGCGGCGCAGAGCTGCGCGTCATCAGCGGTGACAACGAGGGGGCCCAGGAGCTCGGTGGTGAGGTCGCCCAGGAGCTCATCGACGATGGGGCCGATGTACTGACGGGCTGTTACTCCTCGCCGGTGACGAGTGCGGCCAGTCGTGTCGCCGAGAGCAACCAGGTGCCGTTCGTCATCTCCGTCTCGGTGGCCGACTCGATTTTGCAGGAGACGCCGCTGGACTACGTCTATCGGCCACAGCCACCGGCCAATCAGATGGCCGTCGACCACGCCCGTCTGTTGGCAGACACCATCCGAGGTGCCGACCGGACGATCGACACCGCGGGGCTGTTCTACATCGACATCAGCTTCGGGCAGTCGATTCGGGATGCGCTCCGCCGCGAGCTCCCCGCCAATGATATCGAGATCATCGAGGAGACGGCCATCTCCTTCGGTGAGACGGCCGACACGCAGGCGACCGCGCTGCGCGATGCCGACCCCGATGCGGTGATCGCGACGACCTATCGGCAGGGGACCATCGAGCTGGTCAAGGCGATGGACAATCAGAACTACCGGCCGGAGTACCTCTCCGGCTGTTCGAACGCCGCGATGAACGACGTGAGCGCTCTCGAGGAGATGGGCGAGACCGTCGAGAACGGCTTTGCGACGAACTTCGCGCTCGACCCGACATCGTCGGCGGCCGGAGACGTCCGAAGCCGGTTCGAATCGGAGTTCGAGGTGGGCTTCGACGCCAACGTCGCGATGACGTACGCGGCCGCCCAGGTGGTTATCGCGGGCATCGAGGCGGCCGGATCGGCCGAGCCCGACGCGATCAACGACTCCCTCGGCCAGGTCACCGTCGAGGACCACATCGCCGCGATGCCGCCGATCACGTTCGCCGACAGTGGGGAGAACGAGAACGCGCTGGCGCCGCTGTTCCAGGCCCAGGGGCTCCAGGACCGCGTCATCGCCCCAGAGGAGTTCGCCGAGAGCACGGTCCAGTTCTGAATCGGTGCTCTCAGCCTCGCCTCTTATCGCCGCCGCGTTTGCCTCGTCGCCAGCTCTCGGAACAGTGCACCAGCGTCAGCTTCTCGGTGACCTGCTGGTGGCCAGCGGGCTTCCCTCGCCGGAGATCCTCGCGCAGTATCTGGTGTTTGCCCTGCTGCTCGGAGGCATCTACGGGATGGTCGCACTCGGGCTGACGATGATCTTCGGCGTGATGGACGTCATCAACTTCTCTCACGGGGCGCTGATGGTCGTCGCGATGTACGCCGTGTTGGTGCTTGACGACCTCACCGGGCTGGCGCCGGCGGTGACGATCCCGATCGGCATCGGCCTGCTGTTCGTGCTGGGGGTGGTGGTCTACCGGCTGACGATCGCCCCGATCATCGAGGCCCCCCAGGAGAACCAGCTGATCGTCACCTTCGGGACGCTGTTGATTCTCATCAGCGGGATCGAGATAGCCTTCGGCGGCGACCCTCGCCAGCTGGGGCTGGATCTAGGCTCGTTGGAGATCTCGAGAGGCGTGTTCATCCCGATGGGTCAGCTGTACGCACTGGGCATCGCGCTGGTTGCACTGAGTGGTATCTGGCTGTTTTTACAACGGACCATGCTCGGGCGGGCGATTCGTGGCACCGCCGACAACCGTGATGGGGCCCAGTACGTCGGCATCGACGTCCCGCGGATCGACGCGTTGACCTTCGGCATCGGTGCTGCGCTCGCGGGGCTCGCCGGCGGAGTGATCCCTCTGTTTCAGTCGATCACGCCGGGGCTTGGCGACCGGTATCTGATCAACGCGTTCATCGTGGTGGTGCTGGGCGGACTGGGGTCGTTCCCCGGAGCCTTCCTGGGCGGGCTCATCGTCGGGGTCATCCAGGTGTTCGGCTCGGTCTATCTCGGAGGCTCGGCCTACCAGATTGCCATCTTCCTGGTGTTCATTCTCGTGCTGCTCGTGAAACCAGAGGGGTTGCTCGGAGGGCAGTCATGAGCCCCACGCTCGCCGGAGCCGTCGCACGATACAAGCTGTTTAGTGACCAGCCGTACGCCCGCCCACTGATCGTCGGAGGCAGCCTGCTCGGGCTGGCAGCGCTCCCGATGGTTCGCGAGCTCGAGCTGTTCGGCGTCGCTCCGCTCGGCTGGCTCAGCCTGAACATGCTGGTGTTGACGCTGATCTGGGCGACGACCGCCCAGGCCTGGAACATCATGTCGGGGTTCACCGGGCAGTTCTCCTTCGGCCACAGCGCGTTCTTCGGGCTCGGGGCGTATGCGACGATCATCCTGACCGACACCTACGCCATCTCGCCCTGGGCGGGCATGCTGCTTGGGAGCGTCATCGCTGCTGGCTACGCGCTGGTGATCGGGGTACTGACGTTCCGATACGAGTTGGCGGGGCACTACTTTGCGCTGGCAACGCTGGCGTTCGCCGAGCTACTGCGGTATCTGTTCATCAACGTGCCGGCCCTGGGTGGGGCGAGTGGGTTCTTCAGACCGCTGATCAGAGAGTACGCGTCGGGGCCGGGGCTGCTGGCGTTTCAGTTCGGCAGCCAGCTGCCCTACTACTACGTGATCCTGGGATTCCTGACCGTCGTCACCGTCGTGTCGCTGGCGATCAATCGCTCGCAGCTGGGCTACTATCTGTTCGCCATCCGCGAAGGCGAGTCCGCGGCCGCCGCGATTGGAGTGCCGACGTTCAGATACAAGCTGCTGGCTATGGTCGTCAGCGCGTTCCTGACCGCCTGGCCCGGGGCCTTCTGGGCGATGTACTTCACGACCATCCGCCCGACGACGGTGTTCGACCTGCTGATCAACGTGGAGATTCTGTTGCCGGCGATCGTCGGCGGCGTCGGGACGGTCCTCGGGCCTATCGTCGGCGCGTTGTTCGTCATCCCCGTCGGGGAGTTCGTCCGCCAGTCGTTCGACATCCCGGGGCTGAACAATGCCGCCTACGGGCTCATCCTCATCCTGATTGTCCTCTACAGCCCAAGGGGTATCGTCTCCTGGCCAGGCCGACTAGCCGAGCTCCTGCGGGCACGCAGCGCGCTCCTGGACGAGGACGGTGAGTGATCCCGGCAGGCGGCTGGCGGCGTTCGTCTCCGAGCTCACTCTGGACGACGTTCCGGTGGCGACCCGCGACCGGGCAGGGCTCGCGATCGCCGACACCGTCGGCGCGATCGTCGCCGGCTCGGGCGCCGACTCCGTCGAGCGCCTGGCCTCGCGCTGGACCGCACGCGAGGCAGGTGGGGCGACGGTACTGGGTGTCACCGGGGGGCAGGCGCCCCCACATCTGGCGGCACACTGCAACGGGACTGCGGGGACCGTCCTCGAGCTCGACGAGGGGCACCGACTCGCGGGCGGCCACCCGTCGATCCACCTGCTGCCGGCGCTGCTTGCCGACACCGAGTCTCGAGACGCCAGCCGCGAGACGCTCGTCCGCTCGTTCGTCGCAGGCTACGAGGTCGCGGTCCGCACCGCCCGTGGGATCGGCGAGCTACAGTCGGGCTATCACCCCCACGGGGTCTGGGGGGCCGTCGCGGGGGCGGCGGCGGTCTCCTGTGCGCGTGCACTGTCGAGGCATCGCACCCAGGCGGCCATGTCGATCGCGGCTAACTACGCCCAGCACACTCGTTTCGAGGCCGCCACGGAGGGGGCGACCGTCAGGAACGGCTATGCCGGCATGAGCAATCTCGCTGCGCTGATCGCCGTCGACCAGGCCGAGGCTGGCGTCGAGGGGCTCACCGACGGGATCGCTCGGCATCTCGAGCTGGCGGCCGCCGCTGGCGTCGACCGCTCGGCACTGACCGACGGGCTGGGCGAGCGATGGGAGCTCGACGGTGGCTACTTCAAGATACACGCGGCCTGCCGGTACACGCACGCGACGCTCGATGCCGTCACGGCACTGCCCGAGCTCGACCCGGACGCCATCGAATCGATCAGCGTCGAGACCTTCCCCGCTGCAGCCCGCCTCGACGGTGTCGCACCGCACAATCGCCTGGAGGCTGCCTTCTCGATCCCCTTTGCCATCGCCACGGCACTCCGCCGCGGGACCACCGGCCCCGATGCCTTCGCGGCCGAGGCGATCACTCCCGAGACGCTCGGACTCGCCGAGCGGGTCACCGTCTCCGTCGCCGAGCCGTTCAGGTCCCGAGCCCCGGACAGACGCGGCGCGCGGGTTACCGTCGATGCTGGGGATGAGCGGCACGTCCAGGAGGTCGCGGCACCGCTCGGCGGCGAGCATGCACCCATCGGCGAGCCTCGCCTGCTCGAGAAGTTCCGGAGCCTCGTGGAGCCGGTTCTGGGTGAGACGGCGGGCGAGGCGCTGTGGACGGCCGCCAGACGGCCCGTGACCCCCCGCGAGCTCTGTGCGCTGGCCCGGCCCTGACCACAGCTGTCAGTCGGCGAACAGGCGTGCGTATCTTTTTGTCATCGACACGCCACGAGGCGGCTATCACCCCAGAACACACCCGCCGTTGGGAGCGAGCGGTGGCAGATTTTCTGACCGAGCCGGTCCCGACGGCGATCCGAGCGGACGGACGCGCGGTCGTTACCGACGTACTGGCAGCAGCCGTGGCAGGCTCTGTCGCGCCGGGGGTCGCCGAGGTGGCAGCCGACGCCCGATTTGCCGAGGGCGCAGCCTCGATCCTGGGCACCGACCGCCGGGTCGCCCCACCGCAGGCTGCGATGACGAACACGGCGGCCGCGATCGCCCAGGAGATTGAGGAGGGCCACGACGAAGGGGGCCACGTCGGCGCCGGCGTCGTCGCCGGTGGGCTCGCTGCCGCAGAGGCGAACGATCTCGAGGGTGCCGAGTACGTCGACGCCTGCATCCGCGCCTACGAGATCTGTGTCCGGCTCGAGCGGGCGATCTTCGCGATGAAAGACCGCATCAACGAGGCGGTTCCCTGGCTGGTGCGAGACCCACACAGCACCTGGACCACGGTCGGGCCCGCCGTGACGAGCGCCCTCTGCCTGCAGGCGACGCCGGCGGCCCTACTCGAGAGCTTCCGCATCGCCGCAAACGTCGCAGTCGTGTCGATGCACGACCCCTACGTCGAGGGGGCTCCGTCGCGGAACTTCACCGCGGGCTTTTCTGCACAGGCCGGGCTCAGCGCCGCACAGGCCGCAATCGCCGGGCTCGAGGGCTCTCGTACCGCCATCGAGGCGGTGTACGACCCGTTCGAGGAGCTGCTTCCCGACGGGTTCGCGACACAGTTCGACACGCTCGGCACCGAGTGGGCGATTACGCAGCACTACAGCAAGCCCTACCCTTCGTGTCGGTACACTCACGCCCCACTCGATGCGCTGCGGGACGCACTCGCCACGAGCGAGACGACGATATCGCCCGACGCGGTGGCTGCAATCGAGGTCGAGACGTTCGCCAACGGCGTCGATATGGCGGCCCGTGCCCCCGAAACGGCGACCGCCGGGAAGTTCTCGACCCCGTACGTCCTGGCGACGTATCTTACGCGGGGCAGCGTCGAGCTCGACCACTTCAGCCCGGCGGCCCTGCGGGACCCGGTGGTGCGGTCGCTCGCAGAGCGTGTCACGCTCTCCGAGGCAGCGAGCTACGAGGCCGCGTTCCCTGCGTCCTGGGGTGCGAGCGCCACCGTCAAATTGCACGACGGCCGGACGATGGTCGGAAAGCGGGCACAGCCTCGTGGCGATCACCGCGATCCGCTCTCCGATGCGACGATCAGAGCGCGTGATCGAGCGTCATTGACCCACGGGCTCGGAGGCGACGTCGACCGGGCACTCGAGGCACTCGATGCCGTCGATCGACAGCCGGTCCGCGAGACGGTTGGGGCGCTGCGGGCCGAAGTGGACCGGTAGGCTCCGATGGCCGTCGTCGACCCCCGCAGTTCTCGGGGTGGGCTGGGTTCAGGACTGCCGCCCTCCTCCGAATATGCATCGACTCGGTGACCGCGACGATGGCTAAGCGGTCGCCACCC
>UEYW01000025.1_pt1 | contig 8283 bp, 9 predicted proteins | sample 1903741 | NCBI WGS metagenome assembly UEYW01 (sample SAMEA4776353, study PRJEB27445) | saltern metagenome | biome: Hypersaline environment; feature: solar saltern; material: Pellet | place: Spain | collected 2012-08 | depth 0 m
ACGGAGAAGCCCTTCTCGCGGAGGAAGTCCTCGACGCGCCCCGTGTGGTTGCCCTGTAGTTCGATGGAGCCATCCTCGACGGTGCCTCCACAGGCGAACTTCGATTTGAGATCCGAGGAGAGATTGTCCATATCGACATCACGCGGGTCGAACCCCTCGATCACCGTCACCTCCTTCCCATAGCGGCGCTCGTCGATGCGGATGGTGATCTCCTGGGACTCTTTTGCGACGTCCTCGCAGACGCAAAGTTCCTCAGGGAGCCCGCACGTCGAGCAGACTTCCGACATTACAACCGACACGTACCCGATGTGCATACTAAACAGTATCGGGACCCATGCGGCAGATATCGCGGATTCAGGGTGCTGACGCTCCTGTCCTGCGGCGGATCGGGTGATCGATGCCAATCTTCATACGCACCCATCACCGGCTCAGGACATGGTCACCTTCACCGAGTTCGCGCGTATGTTGGTGATGAGCATCATCGAGCTGGTGGTCACCTTCGCTGGGGAGGTGTTCCTGGGGGTCGATCCCATCACGGCCGCGATCTTTCTCATCGGCGGCGCATTGACCACGGTCGCGGTCGCAGTGTTCGGGATCCTGGTCCTCGGTGCGGCGGTCGATGCGATCACCGGGTAGGGGTCACAGGAGCTCTGCCAGGAGGTCGATCGCCGCCAGTGGTGTGGGACCGAGTGGAGCACCCAGGACCACACCATCTGTGTGCTCACACACCGCTTCGAGCTGTGCGGCCACCGAAGCCGGCGCACCCGCGATCGAGAACGCATCAAGCATGTCGGCGGTCACCCTCTCGAACGCCGCAGCGTGCTCGCCCGCAGCCAGCGCCGACTCGATCTCCGTGACCGCTGCCTCATCGATGCCATGCCGCTGCAGGACGGGCGGTGCCGCTCCGGCACTGATGTACGCCACCGGAGGACGTGCAGCATCCCGGGCGGCCGCAGCATCCGTGTCGACGCTGACGCTCGCGTACGCATACAGCCGGCTGTCGACCGCGGCAGCGTCACGGGCACGGCGCCCGATATCGAACTGCTCGCGGGCCCACCGAAGGTCCGCCGGATGCGATCCGTTGAACAGCAGGCCATCTGCCCGCTTGCCGGCCATCCTGCACATGTGCGGCCCCTCACCACCGACGTACACTGGGATCGTCGCCTCGACCGGGTAGTTCAGCGCGACGTCTCGTGCGAGGAAGCGGCCATCGTGATCGAGCGCGTCACCATCCCACAACTGCCGTGCCACCTCGAAGGCCTCAAGCACAGACCGGAGGTCACGGCGGTCTGCCAGACCCAGCTGACCAAGCACCGTCGGATCGCCTGGGCCGATCCCGAGATGCACCCGACCTGGGGCTATCTCGGAGAGGGTGGCGACCTGGCTCGCCATCGTCACCGGATGCCGCTCATACGGATTCACCACACCCGGACCGATATGGACCGACTCCGTCGCCTCAAGCAGAAGCGCCGCAACGGTGAAGGGGTCCCGGTTGTCGAAGTGTGAGGAGACGAACAGCGCCTCCACACCCGCTGCCTGCGCAGCCTGTGCCCGATCGATCAACTGGTCGATCGGCGCCCCCGGCACCAGCTCCATCCCCCACCTGAAGCCAGAATCACCCATCGAACGACCACGCCTCCAGCGCCTGTCTGATCAGATCATCCTCGGGTGCACGGAAGTGCGCATCCGAGACGCCGTGGTCGCCCCATTCGAAGCCCGAGATGACCGCAACCGGTGTCCCTCCGGCGCCTTCGCCCATCACGAGGTTCGCCGCTGCGGACAGCTCGTCGATCACGTTCTCCACCGTCGCACTCAGCAGTCGGTCCGATCGATCAGGTTCCCCACGCCAGTCCCGGGCGGGGTGTAACCCATGCCATCCTATCGCAACCCCCCGCTGCCCGTGACGAAACGGCCGGCCACAGGTGTCCGTGATGATGACGCGGTCGGTCGGCAGACCCGCGGCGATCCGGCGGGCACTCTCTGAGGGATCGCGGGGGAGCAAGAGGAGGTCCTCACCATCGGTGTTGGAGCGGTCGATCCCCGCATTCACCGAGATGTGTCCGAAGTGGGTCTGGGTGAGCAGGAATGGCGCCTCAAGCAACACCGCCTTGCTCTCGCGCAGGACCGCCTCCGCGAAGCGGGGATCCTTCGGGGCGTCAGTGATCGACGCAAGCCGCCTGGCGATGGCCTCGGCACGATCGGACGGATCGAACGCCGAAAGCGATCGCGCTCGCCCCTCTGCTTTGGAGACGACCGTCGAGGCGATGCAGACGACCGCATCGCTGTCCAGTGTCACCTGATCTGTGATGATCGCAGCGAGATCATCGCCGGCCCGGATCGTCGGCATCTGCATCACCGCATCGACCTGCATGACGGTGGTTGGACCGGCCACGGTAAAACGGGGTCTATCCATCGACACGGCTTCATACATGCCGTCCCGTGACTCCGTTGGTGGCGATGATGAGAGTTACCCCCACCGAGCCTCAGATGACGATCACCGATCCCTGAGCCACCTTATCGTCACGACAAAGCCTCCGCGGCCACGAGTGGAGGCATGCCGACCGGCAGCATCACCGCTGGCGAGTTACAGACGCGCCTGGAGGAGCCTGATCCGCCCCAGATCATCGACATCCGACAGCCTGCTGCGTACGCCACAGGCCACATCCCCGGCGCTGAGAACGTTCCCTTCCTCGACCTCATCCGTGCGATCGACACGGTCAGCTGGCATGAGGAGATCGTGGTGGTCTGTCCGCACGGTGAATCCTCCATGCAGGCGGTCCAGCTCATCGACGCGTATGCGGGTGTCTCTGGTGATGCGGCGGTGCTGAATCTGAGCGGTGGCTACGCGGAGTGGTCCGGGGCGATGGTCACCGAGACCCCCGACTAGACGTACTGTCGGAGCGACTCTCGACGGAGGGCCACGAAGCGATCATCAAGTGCACCGCTGAGTGCCTCCAGCTCCCCACGGGCTGCTGCGATCGGTGCGACCTGGTCTCGCCACTGCTGCCAGGGTGGTGGTAAGCCGAACCGGTCGACGATCGTATCCAGCTGTGCATCTCGGTCGTCGAGCTTGTCACACTTGTTGATCGCGAGGATGACGAACACCCCGAGTTCGCTGAGGAACTCATACAGCTCGATGGTGTGGGGGAGCGCACCGCGGTCGGCATGTCGGTCGATGATCTCGACAGCTGCGTTGGCATCGAGCACCAACACCGCCGCGAGGATCGCATCGGCGTGCGACTCGAGGTACCCGATGAGGTCGGTGAGGATCGCCTCCTGCTGCTCGTGGGCGACTCCAGAGAGGAAGCCGAAGCCGGGGAGGTCGGTGAACATGAAATCGTGCTGGGGGTGCGTGTAGTGCGCGGGACCGCGAGTCACACCGGGTTTCCGACCGGTCTGGAAGCGATCGCTGCCGGTGATCCCCCGCATGATCGTCGATTTCCCGACGTTCGACCGCCCGACGAAGACGACCTCATCATGCGGGGGCCGCTCGGAGGCCTGCATCATCCCTGCCGCGAGGGAGGCATCTCCGGTGCATCGATCACCGCCTCGCGGGCTGCTGTGATCACCGCATCGAGGCCCGCTGTGGTGTGCACGCTCATGTTGTACGACGCAGCTGGCATCTCGGTGACATCCGCCTTGTTGTTCACCGCCAGCACAGGTGTCGACGACGACTCGAAGGTCGCCGCCACCGATCGATACAGGCGCTGTTGGTCCGCAAGCGGATACCCACAGCGCTCTGAGGCATCATACAGGAAGATCACCACATCCGCAAGGTGGGTGAGTGCGCTCACGGCCTGATCCTCGATGGCGTTCCTGTCGGCTGGGGGGCGGTCCAACAGCCCCGGGGTATCGACCAGCTGCACGGGATGACGATCCACCTCGAGGTGGCCCACCCGTATCGTCGTCGTCGTGAACGGATACGACGCCGTGGGGGTATCCGCACGCGTCAACGCATTGACGAAGCTGGACTTGCCGACGTTGGGGTAGCCGGCGACGACGATCGTCGGGTGCTGGGGACGGATGTCCGGGAGCTGCCGCAGTGTGTCGCGGGCCGCACCGACCGCCCGCAGATCATCGCTCACCGACTCGACCACGTCCGCGAAGCGGGCGAAGGCCTGCTTGCGGTACCGCCGCGCGGTCGCCACCTCTGTGCGACGGAGCCGGGGTTGGTACTCCCGACGGAGCCGCCCCACCTGCGTCCCCGCCCACTGGGTGTGTGCGAGCTGCTGGCGGAGTGTGTCGACACCGACCAACGCATCGGCCATCTCGTAGTAGAACGGGTCGATCTGGTCGAAGTCCGGCCACGTCCGACCGACCTGTTCGAGGTTGTCCGAGAGGATCGATGCCGCCGTCTGCAGCATCGACTGCTGCGCCGCCAGTCCCTGTTGTGACCGGCCTGCACGGGCAGCACGACCGAAGGCCTTCTCGATCAGCTCGGAGGCGCGGGGGGTCGTGGGGATGGACTCGAAGTGCATGGGTGGTCACCAGGGGCTGCGCTATGCTCACAGGCGTGCCTCAGGGTTCTATACCTGTCGAGGTCAGCCTGCGCGGTCGAGGTACTCCTGCTGGATGGCGATCACCGCCGGTGCATCCGCGGCTGCTGCGTACCGCTGCAGCGGTTCCGCATTGAGCTCCAGGAAGGTGTGTCCCCATGAGAAGGGTTCGAGCAACTCGGTGGCCTGTTGCTGTGCCCCAAGGATGTACACCGCAGCCGCCAACGCCTCGACGGTCGTCAACGCGAAGGGGCGACCGAAGTTGATCGGATTGCCCGCGAGTAGATACGGCAACGCCCGTCGGGTGAGGCCCACAGGCACACCGTGGTCCTCCAGAGATGTCCATGAGCAGTCGACTGCGACCACCCGCTCCGGCGTGGGGAGGTCGGGTGCCAGCGCGTACTCAGACGTCGGGTCCAGCACCAGCCCCTCCTGTGGCGGCCGCGACGGCGCAGACAGGGCGGCAAGGTCGAACTTCCCCAGCCGACGGGCGGTGCATTTGTCGGGGTCATCATCGCCCACATGCACGATCTGGAGCGGGAGGTGCACCTCCGCAGATGCACCCTGCGCCGCCGGTGGTGACTCCTCAGTCACGGAGGCCCGCACCCACGGCGGTCTCGCCGAAATGGATACCGCCGGTGATCTCATGCCGCCCCCGCATGTACGGGCGAAGGACCGGTGGGACGGTGACGGTCCCCTCCGTCGTCTGGTAGTACTCCAAGATGGCGACCATCACCCGCGGGATCGCCAGGCCCGAGCCGTTGAGGGTGTGGAGGTACTCTGCGGACTCATGCCGCGCTGGGCGGTAGCGCAGTCCGGCACGCCGTGCCTGGAAGGCGCCGAAGTGTGAGACACTGGAGACTTCGAGCCAGCGGCCGCCCTCCGATGGACCATCGGCCATCTCATCTGCGGGCGCCCACACCTCGATATCGTACTTCTTGCGCTGTGTGAAGCCGAGGTCGCCGGTGCACATCTCCAGGATGCGATACGGCAGCTCGAGCCCCTGCAGGACCGCCTCAGCCTCGGCGACGAGCCCATCGAACCGGTCGGGCGCATCCTCGGGGGTGGTGAAGTTCACGAGTTCAACCTTGTTGAACTGGTGGACCCGCACGATGCCCCGTGTCTCCGTGCCGTGCTCCCCCGCCTCGCGCCGGAAGTTTGGCGTGTATGCCTGCAGCTTCAACGGGAGCTCATCGGCCAGCAGGATCTCATCACGGAACATGTTGGTGACCGGCACCTCAGCCGTCGGACACAGCCACAGGTCCGTCGGCTCATACGGGTCGGTGTTCGATCCGCCGATCCGGTAGGCGTCCTCGGTGAACTTGGGGAACTGCCCCGTGCCCTCCATCGCGCGGGACCGCACCGGGATCGGCGGGAACACATCGATGTACCCCTGCTCACGGTGGACGTTCAACATGTACTGGATCAACGCATGCTCGAGCATGGCCCCCTCGCCCACGGTGAAGTAGAAGCCCCCGCCGGCGACCTTCGCGCCGCGATCGAAGTCGAGGATGCCGAGTGACTCACCCAGCTCATAGTGGGGGATGACCGGATCGGGGAGGCTCCGGCGGTGCTCGAAGCCCCAGCGCCGAAGCGGCACGTTGTCAGACTCATCGGCACCAACGGGCACATCGGGGCCCGGGACCTGTGGGATGCGCATGAGCGCATCGATCAGCTCCGTCTCCAGCGACGTCGTCTCTGCCTCGAGCTCATCGAGTGCCGTGTTGATCGCCTGGGAACGCTCGATTGCGTCGGCCGCCGCCGCATCATCCCCCGCCGCCTTGAGCTCGCCAACCTGCGTCGAGATCGTGTTGCGCTCATGCCGGAGGTCATCGACCTCCTGCTTCTGCGACCGCCATCGGCGATCCAAGGCGATGACCGCATCCAGATCCACATCCATCATCCCCTTCTGCTCCATCGCCTCGCGGAGGCGCTCAGGATGCTCGCGAAGGAGACCGCGATCAATCATGCGTCAAGTTCAGAATGTGCCGGCAAAACCGTGTCGCATCCGACGAATCTCTGGGTTTATGCCAGCTCATCGGGAGCTATGACCATGGCACACGCAGAGCCGCGCGAGCTGGACGGGACGCGGGGGTGGTGGATGCGCGACCTGCACATGTTCGGCACCGCGGGCTACGGTGTGGTCTACGTCCTCGATGCGTCCCCACCGGTCGTCGTCGACACGGGGATGGGTCGACACACCGGGTTGATCTGCGATCTTCTGGACCGGCTAGAGGTCGATCGTGCAGCACCCATCACCATCCTCCTCACGCACGTGCACCTCGACCATGCCGGAGGGGTGGCACAGCTGTGTGCGGCCTTCCCTGATGCACAGGTGTTCGTCCACGGTCGCGGGGCTCCACATCTGGCCGACCCGAGTCGGCTGATTGCGGGGACCAAGCGTGCGGTGGGCGGAATGTGGCGGTACTACGACCCGCCGGCGGCGGTCGATCCGGACCGGATCAGGACGGTCGAGGATGGCGAGCTCCTCGAGGTGGGCGACAGACGGTTCACTGCACACGCCGCACCGGGACATGCACCACACCAGCTCATCTACCACGACCACACGGCAGATCTGCTGTTCTGCGGAGATGCGATGGGGATCCGACTGCCTGATAGCAATCGGGTGTTCGCGTCGACACCACCGCCGCAGTTCGACCTCGCTCAGAGTCGTGCAGATGTCGCGATGATCGCGGACCGCGAGCCCGCAGGGCTGTGCTATGCACACCATGGGTATCGGCGGTTCGACCAGGGGGTGGCCACGCAGTACGACCGAACCCTCAGCCAGTTCGTCGACGAGACGACCCAGGCGCTCCAGAGACACCCGCTTGAGCGTGTCATCGATGCCGTCGCTGCAGAGTACGACGCTGCGGCGGTGTGGGGCGAAGAGAAGACCCGTGCGGAGGCGTCACTCAACGTCCGCGGCGTCGCTGCGATGGACGGCTGAGGTGCTCAGTCGTCCGCCGGCGCCGATGCACCGGAGCTGACGCCCGTCCCTGGGCCGATGTCGATCCCGAGCGCCTCGAGTCGCTCGTCGGGGACGACGCCGTCGACCCACTGGCGACGTGCGTAGTACTCCTGCTTCATCTCCTCGAGCTCACACAGCTGCCCCTCGGATGCACCCTGCCCGGGGACAGCCTCCTCGCCCTCGATGAACCGCCCTGGCAGCGAGTCGTCCGCTCCGTCGAACCCGGCGAGGTTGTTGTAGTATCGCTCGAGCGTGTAGATGCGATCGCCTGTCTCGAGGAGCTCCTCCTCGGTCACATCCAGGCCCGTCATCCCGTTGTACTGCAGGACGTACTCCTCGATCCCCTCGGCGAAGGCGTTGAACTTGCAGATGTCGAAGGAGTCAGAGACCGCATGCAGATCCTGGAAGAGCGCACACAGCTCCCCTTTGCCCTCCCAGTCGTGCGGATCGACCTTCTCAGGGATCCCCAGGATCTCCGCGGCCGGTGTGTACCCCCGCAGGTGACACGCACCACGGTTGGAGGTCGCATAGCCGATGCCCATCCCCTTCATCGATCGGGGGTCATAGGCGGGGATCGTCTGGCCCTTGACGGCCAGTGAGTTGGTCTGTGCATCGTGCGCCTCAGCGACCCTGCGGGGTCCTTCTGCGAGCAGTCGCCCGAGCTCGGATGTGTGTCGACCCATCTGATCGAGGAGATCGATCATGTGCTCGGTGTCACCCCACTCGATCCCAGCATCCAGGTCGGCCAGTTTCCCCTCCTCGGTCATCTCCATCGCCATGGCGATCATGTTCCCCGCCTCGATGGTGTCGACACCGAGG